>Ga0247611_10008245_pt1 | contig 12895 bp, 14 predicted proteins | sample 177DNAGHGhighgp2_FD_192422 | JGI IMG/M metagenome (GOLD analysis project Ga0247611, IMG submission 192422) | Sheep rumen microbial communities from Palmerston North, Manawatu-Wanganui, New Zealand - 1770 DNA GHGhigh gp2 | ecosystem: Host-associated > Mammals > Digestive system > Stomach > Rumen... | reverse complement strand
AAACTACAGCACATAGGGGCAGTTAACCGCCGCTAACTTTGGTATTTTTTTGCTCACAATCAATTTACAAATCACACTATGCATCAAAAGCACATTTACAACACAATTACAATTTTCTAAAAAACCACGTATTTACGCCATTTCTGCGCCCGCAAACATTTACAATTTCACTTCATTTTCAAAATGCCGTAAATCCCCCTTTACAACTTCCGCAAAAAAAGACTAAAAATTCCCAGCACACACATTTTCCTGTAATATTCCCCCTATTTATTACACCTAGTTATATATTGTGCACTGTGTGCAATTTTCTGCACATGGATTTGTGAAATATTATAGAAACATATTTGCAGCTATATTGTCTATTGTATTTTATTGTATAATGTGGTACAATCATAGTGTACAGCTGTGCCTGCAGCTGTATGAATACTATATAAAATGAGGTAAACACAATGAAAACAGATCCGAACTACAGAACAGTGACATTGAAGCTGCCGCGCTGGATGGTCTGCCGCCTGCTGGTTATGCTGGTAGCAATGGCAGACAGCGGCTATCTGCGCCCTCAATGGAACATCAAGGTGCATGACTGCATAAAGGAGCAGCTGCAGCGCCATGATGAAAAGATTGCAAAGGAGGATCAGCAATGAAAACCAAAACCAAAGCCACTAGAATGATCTATTTAGAATTGAAGTGGATGCACGAGCATCCGGAATACAGTCTGCCGCAATGGTACATCCGGCTGGTTATGGATTCAGAGTACAGACTGAATCACGGAGATGTGGACGGAGCGCTGCATGACATCCAGCAGGCACGCACAGCGCGTCTTTATATGCTGAATACGCATGATGTATCAGAACAGTTGTATGTGATTCCGGCGCGCAGGAGCGGAAAAACTGCCGCGTATAAGCGTGCAATGGAGACCGGAAAAAGAGATAGAGGCGATTAATATTTGGAATAGGAGGATTGACAATGACTGACATCCGCGCAGACCATCCTGCAGCTGCACCAAAGTATCTGCGTGCCGTCCTGACGCCCGTGCAGTACAGATACTATACAGAGTATATCTACGGCGGCAGTACGCTGGCAGATATTTCAATCCGGTATGATCGGGATATCACAACCATCTGCAGGACGATCAAGAAAGCCCGGCAGCGTGTACTGAGATATCTGGAAGATGAGCAGCGCAAAGCTGCACAGTGACAGAAAGGAGCGGGAAAATGGCAAAGTCAAGATTTGAAAGCGCACAGGACATGATCATCAAAAGAGAGATCGACAGAGTGAACAGACAGATCAAACAGGCTTTTACTAAGCTCGGAGCTGAAAGCAGACTTGCAAAACAGTATGGCACACTGATTATGGGATCTGAAAAAGGTGTGGCAGAAGATAGCCTGTTGAACCGTTACACGCTGGACAGACGGACAGGACAGCAAAAGCCGCTGATCAGGCTGAATGATCAGGGAATCCCCCAGATCAGCACGGGGAAGTCTGCAATTGCTGAGTTCAGGGATATCACGGAAATGCAGAAAAAGCTGCGGCTGCTCGGGCGTCAGCAGACTGTGCAGGCAGCACAGAAAGCCATGATAAAGGCTTATGAAAAGCAAACCGGCATAACAGTCAAAACCAGAGCAGAGCAGAGGGCAGCAATTGCATCTGAGGTTGAAAGATACCAGACATCACAGAATATTTTTAACGGACAGCTTATGGAACTGTATAAGATCCGGGAGCGCAGGGGAATTGAGCTGAAAGCTATACAGGACATTGAAAAGATATCAAAAGGACGATGGACATCTGATGCAGAGCTGAAAGCAATGGAGGAGATTGCAAAAAAAGCCATTGAGGAAGATGGAGGAGCTCCGGCTGATGGTGATGTGTTCGGAAAGCATCAATGGTGATGTACTATGATCTATAGAAAAGTGGACAGCTTTATCAGGGCAAAGCTCAACAATAAAAAGCCCCAGTTTGTATACAGCCAGCATAAAAAGTATATCCGGATCCGCTGCGGCTTTGACATCGAAACTACCCGCATAGGCGACTATGCGTTTATGTATCACTGGCAGCTGAGCTGGAATGATGACACGCTGCTGCTGCGGACATGGTCAGATTTTGAGCTGCTGCTGCAGCGTGTCAATGCGTGGCTGGAACCGAAAAAGGCATATCTGCTGATTTGGGTGGCAAACCTGTCCCACGAATTTTCATTCCTGTGCAGGCGGTTCCACTGGGACAAGATTTTTGCCAAAGAGAGCCGGACACCCCTGACTGCGGTCACGGGGCGCTCCGAGTTTCGGGAGTGTCTGAGCATTTCAGGGCAGGGCGGATTGGCAAATTTAGCAAAGAACTATTGCCAGACACAGAAAAAAATCAATGATCTGGACTATACAAAGCCCCGGAATTCCCAGACCGAGCTGACCGAGACAGAGGAAGGCTACTGTATAGCAGATGTGCAGATACTGGCAGAATGGGCGGACTACATTTTCAAGGAATTTTCTGACAAGAAAAAGGACATCCCGCTGACATCCACATCCATTGTGCGATCAGACATCAGAGCAGCTGCGGAGGCTACCGGACAGATCGAGCAGATCAGAGCGGCGGTGAACCATCTGTATCCGGACAGGGACACATACAATTACATCATGCAGTACCTGTTCCGCGGCGGTTTCACGCATGCAAACTGCTGGTATGTGTTTGCCCACTGGGAGAACGCAATCGGAGTGGATTTCAAGTCCAGCTATCCGGCAGTGATGCTGCAGTCCGGTCTGTGCTACTACCCCATGACCAAATTTATCAGCTGCAGCTGCGAGTGTGACGGTCAGGACATCACGGATCCAAAGCTGCAGACAAAGTGCATGCTGCTGGTATTGGATTTTGACGGGATCGAAAATCGAACAAACCATAGCATTGAATCCGAGCACAAGATTATCAAGATGCAGGATGCAGAGATCGACAACGGCAGACTGAGAAAGGCGGAAAAGATCAGAGTTCTTATCAATGAGGTAGACTACGGCGTGTATAAGCGGTTTTACAAATGGCGCAAAATCACGGTTGTGAAAGCGCTGTGTGCCGAGCGAGGGCACCTGCCGAACTACGTCACAAAGCCGCTGCAGCGGTACTATAAAATCAAAGAGGATCTGAATAAGCGCGGTCTGAGCCATACCATAGAATACAAAAATGCCAAAGCCAGACTGAACAGCTTTTACGGCTGTATGGTCACGCGCCTGAATTTCACAGACTGGAAATATGATCAGGATACAGGCGAATGGAAACCGGAAGAAAGCAAAAAGACCTATGAAAAAATGATCGAAAATCAGATCCTCTGCCCCTACTGGGGCATTTACATCACGAGCTGGGCGCGCGCCCGCCTGCTGCACATTGTCGCTGACATGGATCCTGACAAATCGGAAAACAATGTGATCTACTGTGATACTGACAGTATTTATTTTGATGACACGTCCCGAAACCGTGCCATTATTGCAGCATGGAATGAGAAAATCAGGCAGTACAACCGGAGCTATCTACAGGATGAGTTTGCCAAAATCGGTACGTTTGACTGGATCGACGAAAACAAAGACGGCAGCCCTGTCCGGTACGAATTCAAAACGCTCGGCGCAAAGCGGTACATCAAGTATCATGACGGCATTGCAGAAATCACTGTATCCGGTATGAAAAAGACAAGCTATGAAAGGGCAATCTGCCAGCCGTTTGCTACTGATCATAGCTATCCTGTATTCGAGACAGTTGAAGATCCGGACGGAACCAGACGGCAGCAGCGTCTGGGCTATGTGGATATTAAGGATCTTTTTGACTATTTCACAGATGAATTCCTGCTGTCCTGTGATGACAGCATGAAGCTGTGCAGCAAGTATGACACCGAGCCTGCAAAGCGCGGGAAAGACCACAAAACCTATCAGGACGAATATACAGCAACCGTCACGGATGATCAGGGACACACCGAGCTGATGTCAGAAAAATCCGGTGTGGCACTGGTTCCCATTCCGTTTAAGATCCGTATGAATGAAATGTATCTGATCCTGCTGCAGCAGGTTTTAGATGAAAGGAGAAAACCATGCAAGAGGTAAAGTATATTGATGATGACAAAGAGAAAGGCATTTTGTATGACTGGGATCTGATCCGCAGGGAGTACAAAAAGCTGAAATGCCCGAAACGTGTATACAATCCACTGAAAGCGGATTTTGACCTGTTCGGCTATGTGCTGGCAATGTCCGAGCGGTCAGAGGGAAAGACCACAAATCCGCTGCTTGTGGTCATGATCATGAACAAGATCTACGGCACAATCGGGCACTACATCCGGAACCGTCCGGACATGATCACACCAAAGTCCCTGAAAGATCTTTTCAAAACAATTCTGGAATACCACTATATTGAGAAAATCACAGACGGACAGTATAATAATGTATACTACTACGGCAAGCGCTGGTATTACTGCAATACGGATGAAACAGGACGGATCACGGAGAAATGCCCCGAGCATTTTATGTTCTGCTGCAGCCTGCCGGAAAGTGACTATCTGAAATCATCCTACAACTGCCCGAAAGGTGATCTGATCATTTTTGATGAGTTCATCATGACAGACGGCTATGGATATTCTGATTTCATTCATTTCTCGGACATCTGTAAAACAATCATCCGTGACCGGATCTGCCCTGTCATCTTTATGCTCAGTAACTCTGTAGACGTCAGCTCCCCGTGGTTCGACGAACTGTGCATTCGAGATGAAGCAAACACGATCCAGCAGGGCGAGACACGGCAGATTGTGACATCCGAGGGCACGCATATCTATTTTGAAATGCTGGAAAAGAACACATCCGAGATCCGGCAGCAGGTAAACACAAGGTTCTGGGGATTTCCAAACCCGAAACTTGCCGCTATTACAGGAAAGGGCACATGGGCAGTTGAAAGCTATCCTCACATCAGACCTTACAAGGATGATGACGAATATCACATTATACAGAATCGCCTGTTTGTCAGGCAGTCTGGAAAGCTGCTAAAGCTGCAGCTGATCCGTGATGACACGGGCTTTGCAGTGCATGTCATGCCGGCTACGCGCACATATAAAGATAGTGTGATCCTGACACATGGAGACATCACATCAAAGCAAGAGGTTTTCGGATTTGGCGCAAAGGGCACCGTGCTGGATGTCTATTGGAGACTGTACCGGGCAAACAGATTCTACTATGCAACTAATATTGACGGCGCACTGATGAAAGCATATATCAAGCAAACAACGGATATCTGCCGGAATCGCGGAATGTGATGTGCAAAAAACTGCACATCTCAGAATTGCTCAGAATGCGCTGTAAGGGGCTTATGTCTTTCAGGGGCTAAACATACCGGAAAACGCACAGAACGCCATACGTAAAGTATTTTTAATGAACAAAATCACGATTTTGAAAATTGCGGATTTACGTATTTTTCAAATCGTGATTTTGCTATATAGGAATTTATAAAAATTGCAAATTCTACATTTTGGAAAATTGTTACAATCACAATTTTAATATTGACAAAAATACAATTTTGTGCTATACTGATTATGATAGATTATATCTATCACGAAAGCGGGATTTTTGAAAATTTGAAAGTGAGGTAAACACAATGGTTACTGAGTATTTTTTACTATATCGTGACGGCGTAAGCTGGCACGATGATCCGGACATTATCGGATGGGATCCGGATGACTGTGAACTGCTGGATTTTATGTATCAGGCAATTGGATGCAGCAGCGTTGAAACCGTCTGTTTCCGGAATTTTTCCGGTGATGAAATGGGTATCGTGGATGAGGAAGGACTATTCAAAACAGATCTGAAAACAAATTTTGTCGGCAGTCTGCTGTATCGCATGAGAATCGTGGGCAGAATGCTGGTAGGACTGAGGGGCGAACGGAACGGGGAACCGGACATTGTCGGATATTCGTCAAAGCTTGACGCATGGCATGCTCACTGCATGATCCAGAACCATATACACAGGATGTGATGCAAATTGCAAACTACGCTGAATCTGGCACTGATCAGCAGCGTGAACGCTGCAGCTGAAAAGCACAAGTGAAATGTCGAAACTGCTGCACACTGCAGCAGTCCTGCCGGAGCGGCGCCCGGCAGCTGATGATGGCAGCCATCACGGAAACACAGCCAGAAAGGTAAACCACTATGAGCGAAAAGGAAAAGAACGAGCTGCAGGCAGCAGCGGACACCCAGACTGACACCGAACAGGACATTTATGCTGATGACGAAAACGAAACGCTTGCACTGACATCTGATGCATTTGCAAAGATCAATCTGGCACGCGACATTCAGGGCGGCGGCAAAGGCTACTGCACGATGATCGCAGAGGACAAAAAGGCGAAGGCGCGGCTGTATAATGCATGCAGCAGCCCGAAAAAGCTGTCTGACTGCATTAACATCCCTATTGAGATGATCCACTTTTTCGTGGAGATCATCCAGTGCGCCAATAAGGAAAGCGGCGAGCTGGTGAACGTGCCGCGCGTGGTGATCATCGACAAGAAAGGACAGGGCTATCAGGCAGTGTCCGTGGGCATTTATAATGCAGTCAAGCGGATCGTTGCCATGTTCGGACATCCGTCCACATGGGCAGAACCTGTCACCGTCATCACACAGAATGTCGATCTCGGCGGCGGTCAGCACACCTACAATCTGACAATTGCCGAATAACGGCAGCAGAAAACCCCTGCAGCATCACGCTGCAGGGGTTTTTCTTATGGATGGTAGGATTTTACAAGCGCATACAGTTCCGCCAATGTAGGGCAATATGGTGCGAATTCGGAAGAAATATTCCAGTCAGAAAAAGTTGATATCATCGGTTTGAAAACAACATTTTCTGCGGTGTATCCCGCATAGATCATTATAATGATATTGATTGAGCCGGTGAGCTCTGTAGGAATGAGTGATACACCGCTGCCGTAATCATAGCGGGCATAGTCTGACAATGCTGCATACATCGCGTAACTTTGGCGGCTTCCGCCCGGTGGAGAACCGGACATCATGTGCGCGCCATCGAAAAGACCGCCCTGTGCAGGAATTGCCGCAATTTGAATATAAGCGTTTGCGGTTGCCGTGCCGTTAGCTGTAATTGTACCATCAGGATTGACAGTGAATGTAATGCCGTTGTGCGTTCTGCCTGTCGCTGTGATTTGAAGCTTATTTTTTCCGCCGGTCAACAAAATTTCATTTACAGCGCTGTGCAGCTTTGATATATCATTTTCAGCGTCCACAATATCCGAATTGATATCTGATACAATACTATCAACTTCCGATTTCGTGTATACGTTCTGAAACTGATTTGCAGACGGTTGCAGAATCCAAGTGCCGGTTGAATTCATCACGTACAAATCGCCTGTGCTGATATCATAAGCAGACGAACCCGCAAGGAAATACACCCCGTCAAGGTTATCAAGGCCGGATAAATCGGCGGCGGTATCTGCATAGATTTCCATGCGGCACACATTGTGTGTACCGTCATATTCAATTTCATATGATTGTTTCATTGTAATCATACAATCACCCCGTTTCGCAGTAAAGCAGTGATTTCCTGTTTTTCGGTTTCAGTCGCGCCCATTACATCATATACAAGTCGCAGCGCGGGCGAATTTGACATAATCTCAAATTCGCCATACCCGCCGCTGAATGCTTGAAGATTGCCGGAAAATTCGCACGGTACGCCTTGCGCTTGCGCGTAATCGGGTGTATATGCCGTTCCGCTGTACGTCCATACAAGATACGGCACACGGTTTTCACATGCTGTTGTACTGCCGTGTAAATCAGAATTGACAAGCTGTGCAGAGAATCCCGCATTCATGCCGTTTTGCATAGCAACCATTGCTCCCTGTACATTATCCTGTACCACAGCTGTAACGCCGGACGTGATTGCGCCCAATCTCTGCAATGTGCCGTCATCACCGCCGGAAAGCGGGATATTATAAGCACAATTTCCGGACAGTTCACCCAAAACAATTCCATTTGCCTTTACAGTTGCAACAATGTTTCCGTTTAATTGGTCTACTCTGTATCGCAATGTTAAGGCTGAACCGATTATCTGTTCCGGTGCTATTGCCATTTCGCCGCAAAATGGTACATGAATTTTACATGTAATTGCAGTATAGTCTAAAAAGTTATGGAAAGGCGGTTCAATCGCGCCAAATGTAATTATTTTGTCAACAAACCCGATACTTCCGCCGACAGATACACATGTACCCGATATAGGTGAAAGGTACAAACCCGCTAAATTTATACCCGTATTTCCGCTACCTTGGGGCATGAAATCTTCCGGAAGTGAAAAGCACCCAACTATACACGATACCGGATTATGCGTTTTGTTGTTAAATTTTTGCCATAAAGATTTCGCAAGGGTTGACGAATCCCCCCATAAATACCCTTGCAAACTGCCGTATGCTTGCGCGTTTATGCGGTATGCGTGTAACCCTCTGCCACCGATCGGAACGATTTTAGACGGTGTCGCACTCAATGGTATATCTGTATGCGGTATTTTTCCCGTACCCTGGCCGCCGTCCTCATCTGTTCCCGTTCCGTAATCGTAATCTTTTCTAATTGCGCTATCCCAAAAGTCAACTTCTAAAAACATTCGGGGTATAACCGAATAACTTGACCACGAACCGGAAACTATAGGCCCTATAAATCCTATATATGTAGTTCCACCATATTCTATAGATGAAAAATACATATTCAACGGATTAGAATTTTCAGATGAAACACCCCCATCTAATATTATATTGCCAACTCGTAATTGTGATATTGCGCATCTATTATTGTGTTGTACTCCATAATCATTAGATAATTGTATTTCCATACAAAATCCATTTTTACAATACAAAGTTGTCAAAGTAGGAAATTTGTTACTCGATGTTTTAAACGGTGTATTCTGTTGCGGCATGGGAACATCTCGAAAAGCTGAACTAGCACCATTAAAATACTTATATTTTTTCCCGTCTATAGGTACAGTTTCATGAGGCGGACTATCTACGCTATCATATGATAATTCTATTACGGGTACTGCTAACCATAGATTTTCAAAATTTTCATCCGTATAAAATTCAATATATTTCGGCATATGATCACCCCACCGTAAATAGAATCATATCTGTACTATGTGCCCCGATTGCATCCGCCGGATTTCCAGCCACAAATCGACGTGTTTCCACAGGGGCGCGATTGTCAGGAATATACGGAGTTTGTAAAACGGCGGAACGTTTACACCATACAGGTAACTGCAAAATGGCTGTTTTGTAAGTCATAAGAACATCAATGTCACAAATTGCAGTTGACAAATTTTCCCGCGTGTTGACGATACGACAGAAATAATATTTTGTGATATCTTCCGCGGGGGTTTCGCCGTGAAATGTGATACTGCAATAATTAAAACTATCGCCAATCGTCTGTTCAATGGGGAATACGGGATTATGAAAATCAATGTCCCCTCGATACTGCACCCCGTAAAAGGGTATTCCGTCTAAAAGCGTTTTGTCAATTTGTCTGTTGTCACCTTTGAAATGGTAGAAAATAACATCTATCGCGCCCATATGATCACCCCACAAAATAACAATACTGATCAAAGAATCTCTTGACAAAATCACTGAGCAGATCCACAACACGCAGCTCCAGCTCCTGTGTGATCATCTGGGCGCTGGTTGTCACTCCGATATTGCCGGAGCGCTTTAAGTAGTGCTGTGTTGCATGGTGATAGCCTGTTTCCAGCTCATCCTGATTGTTTTTTATGCTCATTGTGTTCTGATATTTTGTCTCGCTCTTGCTATCCTCATAGGTTGTTTCTGTAACAGACTTGCCGAGCTTTGCACCGTCTCCGGTGCTGTTCACTCCGGTGCTGTATGGCGTGTTTGTGACAGTCACTTTGCCGGACGGCTCGACGGAATGGGTATCCTGCTTTTCACCATCAGCTCCCTGTTCAATCATATCATAGTTGCTAATCGGATCGTATTCAGCAAACAGAGCATCCAGCATCCTTTTGAGGTTGACACCATTGCGCTGCACAAAAAGCTGCCATTCAGCAAAGATATAGCCGCCCTTTATTTCCTGCTGTGTATCCACTACCATATAATGCTGCAAATCTGACTGACTGTAGATCCAGTCTGTATATTTGTACCAAAGTCCCCTGACTTCCTCACTTGTTGCAAGTGTATCCCCGTCTACTGTAATACGGAGATCCGGAAAATCATTACCCGAAAACTGCGTAACAATGTCATAGATCCTGTACGCTGTCCTGTGCGGCTTCTCCGTCATCCACTCCATCATCGGACACATCCACGGCATCCACATCACTGATCACTCCTTTCTGCTCATCCTCTGCAGCTGCATCCCGCTGCAGGATCCGGAGCAGATATGCCTGATACTCCTGCTCCCAGATATCACTAAAACGCACTTTTATATCAGTTCCGAAAATGCGGTTAATTTCTTTCAGTGCATCCTGTCTTGCTTTCAGCTTATTCAGCGGATAGTACCAGCTGACACTATCAAGTCCGTGAATTTCATCAGTTGACTGCTGTGCTGCTTTGGTCGGCGTTTTGATTGTCAGACCTCGCCTGCTGAAATGCCGCCTCATGACAACGTCATAAAACTGACTGAGATACTGCAGATATTGGACACGCTCCGGATGATCAAACATATCAATTGTCTTGATACCCTCAGACTGACCGAAACCAAGCATATCTGCCAGATTCTCAGACACAACTGCCTCAATGTTTCCGGCAATGACATTTTCAATAATTTCCTTTACCGCCTGCTTTGTTTTGTCATCCACACAGGAAAACAGCGGCGCAATGCGGGCGAAAATAATGTTTGATGTGCTGGATTTGTCCAGCTCGGTCAGTGTCATGCTGTCAAAGATCAGATCCGTTTGCGGGAATCGTGCTGTGTTGTTGTACATAACAACGACATCCACACCAATGACACCTTTAATATTGATTCCGTTCGGCGTTTCACAGTCCAGCTTGGTTCCGTCTCCATACTGATCAACTTTTCCGGTGCGCCCTGCATACGGCGCAATGTAGATATTTCCGTCCAATCCGCGACCCCAGCCGCAGCTGCCGGATATATTCAGATAATCTTCAATGTGCTTCTCATCAACTGTATCAGGCAATCCCTCATACGTGAACATCATCTCATCTGCGCACAGCAGAAGCGCAAAATAACTGTCATACCGCATGTTTGTATCCAGATTTGCACGCATCTCAGACAGCGACATGCCGTATTTTTTCTTAGTGCTCATTTCATCACTCCTTTCAGAAAATCCCCCAGCTCATCACTGGGGGATTTGTTATCAGCCCTTGCTTGTCTTGCCGGTTGTGGCATCGGATACGTAAAAGCTGACGATCGGGTAGCTGTCGTTTACGTAGTAATTCACAGCGGCGTGATAGAAGTGGTTCATCGACATACGGCTCGCGCTCCACTGACTGCTTACATCCTTTCTGTCCACAGTCACTCCCATTGCATATCTGTCGTAAATCACAGCAATGATTCCAGACTGTGTCCAGGGCTGATCCGCGGTGTGTGTCACGCCTGCAGCGTCTGCTGCATCAGATGTCAGACTGATCGTGCTTGCATCGGCCAGATTGTACGGCGCTGTATTTGCGCTGGATCTGGCTGCCTGCCAGTCCGTTGTGGTATCATAGTTGCCAATACCGAGCAGCTGCTCATTGTAGGTATTTGCCCGGACACCGAATTTGCAGGCGCTTGCAAACTTGCTGAGCAGAATCTTTTTCGGCTCGGCTGCAAAAGTGACATGTTCATGATTGTTGAACAGTGCAGTATAGCGGCTCATCTCATCTTCAATCTCAGAGATTCTGCGCAGTGCGAAAGCCTGAAACTGTGCGTTATTCAGCAGCTGCTCTCTGGTGACGCCTGTCACAGTGCCGCCTGCTGCTGCAAACTCGGTGCGAAGATCAATTGCATTGCTAGCAGCAAAGCTCTTTGCAATGCCCATGGACACGCACATTTTGCCGTAAACCTCAGCCTTTACCTGAATCGTGTTTTCTACCGAGACGAACAGACCGGACAGAAAACGTGCATACTCATCTGCATTCCGGAAAGCAGTAAAAAACTGCTCTCTGGCTGTGGTCAGTGCAACCATGATCGCATGCACCTTTTTATACAGTTTCGTCGTCACAGGCGGCTTATAACAGCCGAATTCGATTGCAGCAATTCTGCTGCCTTCCTCAACGCCTGTTCTGGTTCCGCCGCCGGAAAGTGTCCTTGTTTCGTTCCAACCGATAAATCCATCCGGGTTCCACATCTCGTCGATCATCACATCGCTCAGATCGATCTGGATAAACTCGGACATCAGTCCCCATTCAGCTACAGACACATACAAACTAGGCAGCTTTGCGACATAGCTGCGGCTGTCGACCACGATCTTAGCCATCTGGCTGATCAGCGACCGGAAAAACAGATCAGCAGGGCAGCCCACATTGATCTCCGCTGTTTCCTCATTCAGCTGCAGCTTCTGCCCCAAATCCACAATAAAATGGTCATCCAGTGCTGTCAGATTGCCGGTATCGATGTCCATGTAGCCACGTGCTACACCCTGCGCAATGGCGGACTTTGTTACCGCCAGAATGTCGGCATTACTCCACATTAATATCATCCTTTCCATATACATGCATTCATAGCGCATAGGACGGCTGCACAACAGGCTGCAGCACATCCACTACGCGCTGTAATGTGGTGAGGTAAACCACTACTAATAGTATACACTACTAATAGTAATTTGTCAAGCATTTTATACATGTAAATATTTCACAAATCCATGCGCAGAAAATTGCACACAGTGCACACAGTGCACAATATATAACTAGGTGTAATAAATGGGGAAAATTATACAGGAAAATGTGTGTGCTGAGAAT
>Ga0247611_10008244_pt1 | contig 12896 bp, 13 predicted proteins | sample 177DNAGHGhighgp2_FD_192422 | JGI IMG/M metagenome (GOLD analysis project Ga0247611, IMG submission 192422) | Sheep rumen microbial communities from Palmerston North, Manawatu-Wanganui, New Zealand - 1770 DNA GHGhigh gp2 | ecosystem: Host-associated > Mammals > Digestive system > Stomach > Rumen... | reverse complement strand
AGAGGATGTAAAGAATTTGGCGTTAAACGTTCCTAAACTTGATGGCGTGGTTCATTGCGCAGGTATAGGCCATCGTCTGCCTGCCAAACTGCTCACCGAAGCAGAAGTCGATAAGGTGATGAAGTCTAATTTCATGTCAGCGGTATTGCTGCAAACCGAGTTGATGAATGCAAAGAAAATTAACAAGGCCTCATCAATTGTGTTTGTTGCTTCTGCTGCACCTCAAATGCCTGCCTTCGGCAACGCTGCATATACAGCTTCAAAAGCGGCCATTATAGGATATGCCAAATGTCTTGCCCTTGAACTTGCACCGCGAGACATCCGGGTGAACTGCATTTGTCCTGCAATGGTTTGGACTGATCTCATCATGCAGGAAGGTGTTGGCAAGGAGGAATTGGAACAGGCACAACAGAAATATCCATTGAGGCGTTATGGACAGCCAGAGGATGTGGCCAATTTGGCCATATATCTCCTATCTGATGCATCTCAATGGATGACAAACAGTTGTATTGACATTACAGGAGGAACAAATGAACTATGACAAATAAAGCATATATTAAAGGCATATCGTATTATTTGCCAGAATGCGTGCTGACCAATGAAGAGTTGGTACGTGAATTTCCAGAATGGAGCGTGGAAAAAGTAGCCGATAAGGTTGGTGTTCAAACACGCCATCTTGCTGGTGAAAACGAGACGGCTGGCGACATGGCTGAAAAAGCTGCCAGAGCGTTGTTTGATGAATACAACATTGATCCGGCAACGATAGATTTTGTGATGCTTTGCACACAAAGTCCAGACTATTTCTTGCCATCAACAGCATGTATTTTGCAGAATAAATTAGGCATACCTACATCAGCGGGTGCATTCGACTATAATCTTGGTTGTTCAGGCTGTATCTATGGCATGGCAATGGCCAAGGGCTTGATTGCAGCAGGTATTGCCAAGAACGTGCTTCTATTGACGGCTGAAACTTACAACAAATACTTGCATCAGGATGATAAGAGCAACCGTTCTATCTTTGGTGATGGAGCAGCTGCCTGCTTGATAAGCACTGATGGCTTTGCTGAAATTGGAGAGTTTGTACTTGGAACAGATGGCACGGGTGCGGAGCATCTTATCGTAAGAACAGGCGCAGCCCGTCAGAAACTGCCGACAGGTATCAAAGACGAAGATTCAGAAGGGCACATTCGCAGAGATGACTATCTTTATATGAATGGTGGTGCCATTTTCAACTTCACACTCGATGCCGTGCCAGCTATGATGAAACAACTGCTTGAAAAGAGTGGCTTGCAGAAAGAACAGATTGACTATTATGTATTCCATCAAGCAAATAAGTTTATGTTGAACACTATTCGTAAGGTATGTGTTTTGCCGAAGGATAAGTTTTATGTCAATCTTGAAAACGTTGGGAATACAGTTTCTTCTACGATTTTGATTGGGCTTAAAGATTGTATTAAGAGCGGTCAGATTCATGATGGAATGAAAGTGATGACTTGTGGATTTGGTGTGGGTTTGAGTTGGGGTGGAGCTGTGCTTTCGTTTTAATCTATGTTGATGGGATCTTTAGGTATGAGAGTAGCGATTTTAGGTGAAAGACCGTGTGCTTTGCGAAGATAATAGATTTTAATATGAATACGACAATTGAAACAATTATTAGTGATTGGAAGGATGACAAGAATTGGGTGGGGGATATTCTTAACCCTTTCCTTGAAAAGAAAGCCTTTGGCTGGATGAACCCAATAAAAGAAGGGGAGTATTTGCTGCTCTTTACCATTGATGAGCGAACCACTTTCGTTGATGGTCAGTTAGAACCATATCACAGCTTTTTTAGTTACCATACATACTGTATGGGTGGTACAGAAGAAGAAAAAGGTCGTGAGTTAAGACGACTTATTTCTGAGTTGGAGGATTTTACCGAACGAGCTAAAGAAGAAAGATTAAAGCAATTCGAGGAATGGGAAAAAGACGGAAAGGACGCGGCGACAAGCAACCCATTTGCCTTCTAAACACCACGGACTCTATTTTTGCTTCAACTTTTAATGTTTATCATAGATCTTTAAACATTACAGAATATGTACCAACATTTTTTCAAACGTCTTTTCGATATCATTGGCAGTCTGATCATTCTGCCTTTTGTGTTGCTCGAAATCATCTTTTTAGCTCCGATAATTTGGCTGATTGACCGAGGTCCAGTGTTTTATAATGCCAAGAGGGCAGGTAAGGGATACAAACCCTATAAGATGTTCAAGCTACGTTCGATGTATGTCAATTCGCCTGACCTGAAGAATCCTGATGGCAGTACATACAATAGCGACGACGACCCTCGTGTAACACCTATCGGAAAGATTATGCGCAAGACTTCGCTGGATGAGTTTCCTCAGTTCCTCAATATCCTGCTGGGTGATATGAGCTTTGTCGGCCCAAGACCAAAATTGTGGAAAGAAGGGAAACAACTCAGCGAGATGGACGAGAACCATCAAAAGAGTTATAGTGTGAAGCCAGGAGTTACGGGCTACGCACAAGCTTACTTCCGCAATAGTATCACACAGGATGAAAAATTCAAATGGGATGCTTACTATGCCGACAATGTGACGATGTGGATGGATATCAAGATTTTGTTCCAGACTGTTTGGTCGGTTATTGCCCGAAAGAACATTAACACAGCGCAAAGCTATAAGAAGAGTTGAGAGTTTAGAGTGTAGTGTTTAGAGTCAGTTCGCAAGTTGAGAGTGCTGCCTGTGGCAGAGTTCAAAGAAACTAAAAACTCTAAACTTTTAATACTGACTCTAAACTCTAAACTATCAACACTAAACTTTAATCATACATGAAAAAGTTAATGATAGTCGGGGCCTCTGTGCTCCAACTCCCAGCTATCCTAAAAGCAAAGGAGATGGGATTGCATGTGGCTGTGGTTGATTTCAACCCGCAAGCCATAGGCATACCGTATGCTAATAAATATTATAATGCCTCCACCATGGACGAGGACGCTGTATTGGCGGCAGCAGAGGATTACAAGCCCGATGGCATTATGACCTTGGCTACCGATATGCCCATGCGCGGCGTGGCAAAGACTTCCGACAAGCTACATCTGCACAGTATCAATTATACTACATCGGTTAAGGCTACTGACAAGAGTGTGATGATTAAGGCTTTCAAGGATTTTGGCGTTTCTTCGCCTTGGTATTTCGATGTGGAGTCGTTTGAGGATTTGAAAGCGTTGGAGGGAAAAGTAACTTTCCCTTGCATTATGAAGCCTACCGACAATGCAGGAAGCCACGGTGTAGCTAAGGTGAACAGTTTTAAGGAACTACTGGACAATTATGAATATAGCCATTCTTGCAGTCGCCATGGAGAGGTGATTGTTGAGGAGTATTTGGATGGACCCGAAGTGAGTGTGGAAGTAATGGTGGTGGATGGCAAAGTAAACATCTTGCAAATCACGGATAAGATTACCACGGGAGCGCCACACTTTGTGGAAATGGGTCATACCCAACCTTCGAGTTTGCCCGCAAATACGCAACAACAAATAAGAAAGGTGGCTGACTTGGCTTGCAAGTCCATTGGAATTGACAAAGGTCCAGCTCATGTGGAGATGAAGGTAACGAAAAGAGGCCCAGTGATGATTGAATTGGGTGCCCGTATGGGAGGCGACAATATCACCACTCATTTGGTACCGCTGAGCACGGGTATCGATATGGTTGGCTCTACCATTAAAGTAGCAATGGGAGAACAACCCGACATTGAGCCTACCTTGCATTGCGGCTCTGCCATTCGCTACTTTGAAGTGCCATTTGGCACCATCAAAGCCATCGAAGGTGTTGAGGAGGCCAAGAAGATATCTGGTGTGAAACAAATTACCTTCACCAAAGAGGTGGGAGAGGAGTCCACACCCATCCATTGCAGCAACGACCGTATCGGCTTTGTGATTGCACAAGGGGCCACGGCAGAAGATGCAGTGAAAGTTTGCGAAGAAGCAATGAGAACAATAAGGATTACAATCGAATAAATATTAATATTATGAATTACTACACTATGAAAGAAACCCGTGCTTTCTTGGAGAGCATCGGTATGCCTGGAGGCGACCTTTACGACCTCCCTACATCAACAAAACGTTTCGAAGATGGCGGTCAGTACCGCTTTGAGGTGCCTGGCATCCAAGGCCCCGCCCCGATGAAGGCCTTGCTTGAGGCATTGGACGAATTCGGTATCCAAATCCATCGCGTTACCCAATCCAAGGGTATTATGTTTCTGACCGACGATGAAATTAGCAAGATGGTGGAATATGCCAAGCAGTGGAAAGTGCAGCTCGTGTTGGCTTGCGGCCCTCGCGCCACTACCGACACTTCGGCTTCCGTGAAGACCGAGGAAGGCCAGCGAATGGGCTACCGCCTGCGTGGTGAGGAGCAAATTGCCCGTGGCATTGAGGAAATCCGCCGTGGTGCCCGATTGGGTGTGCGTGGCTTCCTGGTCTATGACGAAGGCTTGCTCTGGGCGTTGAACGAAGCCCGCAAGTGTGGCTACATCCCTGCCGACTGCCACTTCAAGGTGAGTGCCCACAGCGGTCATGGCAACCCATGCTCAGCTCATCTGCTGGAAACCATCGGTGCCGACAGCATCAACCCGATTCGCGACATTCAAGTGCAGATGCTGGCCGCCATGCGTTCCGCCATCAATGTGCCGATCGACTTGCACACCGAGAACCCGAAATCTTCAGGTGGTTTCATCCGTCACTACGAGGTGCCTGACTTCATCCGTGTGGCCGCTCCTGTTTATTTGAAGACTGGTGGCAGCGTGGCAGCTAACCATAGCTACGACACCACCGAGAAGGAAGCCCGTCAGCGTGCAAAGCAGGTGAGTCTCGTGAAGAGAGTAATTGACACTTATTATCCGGAAGCAATCGTATCTCCGAAACTATAACTTATTATGAAGGAAAACGAATTCAAAACAGAAGGGAAACGTCTTCTTGTGCTTGGCGGAACCTCAGCAAAGGATATTGTTGCTCAAGCTAAACGTATGGGCGTTTATACCATTGTTGCTGACCTTGAAGAGACCAATGTTTCCAAAAAAATATCTGACGAGGGCGTTATAATCAGCACTACTGACACCGAAGCTTTGGCTAAACTTATTAAGGAAAAACATATTGATGGTGTGTTCTCAGGACCTTCGGAGTTTAATATCCAACAGGTTATGAAAGTATGCCATGCGGCAGGGCTTCCTTTCTATGCCACCAAGGAACAGTGGGATATTTGCCAAAACAAAGCCACCTTTAAGGATTGGTGTCGTAAGTACAGCGTTCCTGTTGTACCCGAATATCAAGTGTCAGCTGAAATGCGTCCTGAGGAATTGACCAAGGTAAAGTATCCTGTTGTGGTAAAGCCAGTAGATGCATGCAGCTCAAAAGGTCTTTCGATTTGTGCCAATGAAGAGCAGCTGCGTAAAGCAATTCCGTATGCCATATCCGAATCTGAGACAGGCCGGTTTATTGTTGAGAAGTGTATTACCAGCGATTATGGCTTTGGTTGCCGCTATATTGCCAACAACGGTGAAATTTATTTATCGGCAGTTTGTGACCGATATACAGTTGATGAGTTTGACGGTAAAGCGCATATCAGTGCCGCTGCTATTTTCCCATCCAAGAAAACAGCGGCTTTTATAAAGGATGTCAATCCATGTTGTATCGCCATGTTTAAGGCAATCGGACTTGCTAATGGGACGTTCTTTATGCAGGCTCTTGTTGACCAAGAGGATGGTCAAATATATTTCCACGAGATGGGACTCCGCCTTAGTGGAGGTTTGATTTACTCTATGCTCGAAGCCTCGTGTGGATACAATGATGTACAGATGATGATTCGTTTCGCCCTAGGTGGTCCAATGGCCACAGATGAAGATGTTGCTAAGATTGATCCTTACATGCATGGAAACTTTGTTGGTAGTTTGACTATTCCGCTCAAAGTTGGTACAATAGGTCATATCGAAGGAGTTGAGGAGGTTCGCTCCAATCCCAAGGTGACCAGTTTGGTTCAGTACTACCAAGAGGGTGATCGAATCGGACCAGAAATCATAGGTACGCTAATGCAGCATTTCTGTCGCGTGAAAATGATGACATCATCGATTGAAGAGTATCATAGCTTAGTTTCTTTTATTCAGGATATCATCAAAATAAAAGATAACGAAGGAAAAGATATGTTATACAGGAAGTTTGATATCAACCGATTGAAGTAATTAGCATAATGATGATTATGGGGAAAGTACGCGATGTTAGATTTGATACACTTAAAGGATTATTAATCCTTTGTGTTTTATATAGGCATTTTATTATACATGATACTTCATTGGATATTGCCAGTGTGTCAAGTGCCAATTTTGTTCATTTATTCACAATGCCATTATTTGTATTCATTTCTGGTTATTTCACACGACATGTGGAAGATAAGAAACAGTATTGGAAAGGCATATTGAGGATTTTTGAGACATACGTTATTTTTCAGTTGATAAAAGGAATAGCATACCACTATCCTATTTGGTGGCTTATATCTGTGCCAGCACCAATGATGTGGTATATGTTGGCTTTAATTTATTGGAAAGCGTTGTATTATGCTTTGTATCAGTTGAAGGTGAAAATAAATAAACAGTTTTTGCTTGCTTTTGTAGTGTTATCATTGGTTGCTGGTTTCGTTTCATCAATTGGACGCGGTTTTGCATTAGGAAAATTCTTTTAATTTGGTCCTTGGTTCTTTCTTGGTATTATTTGTCAGAAAATCAATATTATAGAGGAAGTAAACAATCGCACTAAATCAATTGTTGCATGGATTGTTTTGTCATTAGCATTGATAGGAACTATAGTAGCAGCAGTCTTGCATTTTGATAATTTAGCGGGTATATTTGGTGGTGGTAATCCGTATCCATCAAATAATCAATGGCTTTATTTGTTTTATCGTTTTTTGAGTTATGGTGTTTCTATGGCTGTCTCGATAGCTGTAATAAAACTATTTGCAAAGACAAATAAGATATTGGAAATTGTCGGCATTGATAGTTTGAAGTTTTACATGTTCCACGGCTTGGGATTAATGGTTGTTAATGCCTCACCTATTCCGAAGGGCTTTATCCTTGCCTTGGTCTATGCTACTGTAGTTGCAGTGGTTATCTTCTTCTTCAATAAAACTAAACTGTCCGATTTTACGATAGCACCAATTAGCTATGTGATGAACTATAAAAAGACGGCTTCTGCTCGGAGAAAAAAATCTTAATTAAATCTAATGACTCAGACAGACTATTTGATAACAGGAATAAGGCAACTCTGTGAAAGGCCTATCAGCGAAGAGGAATTCCACCAGTTGAAACGCTGTATGCTCGATTGGGTAGGGGTTTCATTTGCTGGGGCTACGTTGCTGCAAGAAAAGATGCGTCTTATAATAGAGATTGCGTCTGATGGTCCTTGCTCATCTTTTTTGACGGATAGGAAACTTGACTTTCACTCTGCTTCTTTTCTAAATGGCTACGCTGCCCATTTTTTGGAACTTGATGACGGCCATCGTTTCGGTATGTTGCATTTGGAAGCACCCTTGTTTTCTGCATTATGGGCTGTGGCTCAACAGGAAGAACTGGATTTTGAGCATTTTGTAAAAGGAATACTTGTAGGTTATCAAACAACTGTACAACTAGCCCGAAGAATACAACCCGAACATAAAAAGAGGGGTTATCATGGCACTGGAACTTGCGGCACCATTGGTGTTGCGTGTGCGGTGGCCGCAGCCTTGGATTTTACTGACAAACAGTTTGAATCGGCTATTGGTGCGGCTGTAACCCGTGCGGCGGGTCTTCTGTCTGCTTTAGATTCTCCTTCCGAGCTTAAGCCATATAATGTGGCGGGAGCCATAGAGGCTGGAATAATGTCTGCCTATATGGCACGTTGCGGTTTTATGTCACAAGCCGATCCGATTGACGGTAAGAGAGGATTCCTCAAGACATACGCAAATGGCAATAATGTTGAATCACTTGAATCGTTTGCCGAGGGTTCTGAAATATTAAACATTTATTTCAAGCCTTACGCTTCATGTCGTCATTGTCATGCACCTGTGGAATGTGCGTTGGTTTTGAAGGATAAGTATAATGTGAATTCCAAAGATATAGAAGAAGTAATTGTTGAAACCTACCGTTTGGCTATTGATGGACACAACCACAGCGATATTCCAGGAGCAAGTTCTGCAAAGATGAGTATCCCATATTGTGTGGCTGCATCGCTTGTCAAAGCAGAATGTGGAATGGATGTTTTTGCCGATCAGGTGGTGACCGATACTGAAATACTTTCTTTGACTAAAAAAGTAAGAGTGGAGGAAGATGCTGTGATGACTTCCCTCACTCCAGGTAAACGTGGAGCACGAGTCACAGTAAAAACAAAGTCAGGGCAGACTTACACCGTTGAGGTGGACAACCCATTAGGCGAACCCGAACATCCTATGTTGGATGCCGAATTGGAAAGTAAGTATTACGGCATGATGGGTTTTGCCAGAGTTGAAGAAGGGAAAGCTAAGAATCTCCATGATATGATTTGGAACTTGGAGACAAAATATAATGAATTATTAAAGGTATTATAAATATGGCTAATCAAGTAAATATTTCAGTTGACAACCTCAGTGAAGTTGTGCTGGAAACATTAAGCAAAGTTGGTGTCTGTAGAGATGATGCAAAGATTATATTAGACACCATTCTCTTCGCCAACCGTCGTGGTGTTGCTACCCACGGTGTTGGTCGTTTGCCACTCTATGTACATAAGATTGCAGCAGGCCACTACAACCCTAAAAATGAGATAGAGGTGCTGGCTGACAATGCCGCATACGCACTGTTGGATGCCAAGAATGGTTTTGGTCAGGTGGTGGCTTACAAAGCTACGAAGATGGCCATCGAAAAAGCAAAGAAATATGGTATTGCCGTTGTGGGTGTTCGCAATAGCAACAATTTTGGAACGGCAGGTTTTTTTGGTGATATGGCAGCTCGTGAAGGCTGTGCCGCTATGGTTTATGCCAATGCTGCACCAGCCATTGCTCCAACAGGTGGCAATAAGACCATCTTCGGAACCAATCCTTTGTGCTATGCCTACCCAGGCGATGAGGAACACGACCCTATTCTGCTGGATATGGCCACCACAATAGCAGCTCGCGGCAAGATTCGTCTTGCTGCCAAGAATGGTGAGAAAATTCCGTTGGATTGGGCAATCGGGTCTGATGGTCAGCCCACGGATGACCCGAATGTGGCTCTTAAAGGCTCTCTTCTTCCTATTGGAGGTTACAAAGGCTATGGCTTGAGTATGTTTGTTGACATCTTTGCTGGTATGCTTACAGGCTCTCATTATGCTGGAGAGGTGAAGAATCTAAGCAAGATGGAAGAGGATTCTGGCAATGGTCATTTGTTTGTTGTGATAGACTTGGATAAGTTTATGACAACCGATGAGAAGAATGAAAGAGTTGCACATTTCTACGACGCTGTCAAGGCTTGCGGAGAGGAAGGCAAAGTATTTATGCCGGGCGAGATTGAGTATATCAAGATGAAGAAGGCAGTGGATACAGTTCAAATAAGTACCAAGCAATATGAGGATGTGAATGCCGTGGCCGAAGAGGTCGGAGCAACTTCCCGCTTGAAAGTAATAGAATGATAACTTTTCCATTGAGAATAATATGAGACATCATTTGTATAACCCAAACTTCAAGTTCGTAAAGGAACCTGAAGAGTTTAATAAGTACACCGATAGGAGTGTCTTGCAGTTCTGCTTGGGTGCCAGCATGTATATGCCAGGGCATAAAGATTTTATTGATGCCATTCTCACGCACAAATACCCTGGACTTACCTCGATGGTAATGTGCTTTGAGGATGCCTGCAAGATTGAAGATGTGCCAAGGGCTGAAGAAAACAGTCTTCATACTTTGGATGTACTGTCACAAAAATTGGAGAATGGTGAGATTACTTACGCTGATATTCCTTTGCTAATTTTCAGGGTTCGCAACCTTGAACAGTTCAAGCATTTTGCCGAACAACTTAAACCTCGCTATTTAAAGGTCTTGACAGGATTCAATTTCCCGAAATTCAATTCAGACAATGGTGAAGGCTATTTTGCCTATTTGCAAGAGCTGAACAACCGCTTTGGTGAGATTATTTATGGCTTGCCTATTATCGAGGATAGCACTGTGGCGTTCAAGGAAACAAGAATGGAGCAGTTGCTTGGTATCAAGCGTATTCTTGACCGTTATAAACCGCTGGTATTGAATGTTCGTGTAGGTGCCACCGATTTCTCGTCTTGCTTTGGCGCACGCCGTGATGTGGAATATACCATTTATGACATTATGACGGTGAGCGACATCCTGCTTGACATATTAAACATTTTCACCCGTCGTGGCGACTATGTGGTGTCAGGCCCGGTATGGGAATATTTCAAGGTGAAAAAGAGTATGCGTTTTCAAGAGTTGCCTAAGATCAATCTCCAAGAGTCGCTTATGCGCCGTGAGCCTTTAGTAAGTGCTGAGGTTGATGGCTTGATGCGTGAATTGGTGCTTGATAAAGCCAATGGTTTTATTGGCAAGACTGTCATTCACCCAAGCCATATCAACTATGTGAATGGATTCTTGGCTGTCACCAAGGAAGAATACGAAGATGCCTTGCAGGTTCTGAACACGTCAGGTGGTGTCATCAAAAGTGGAGCATCCAATAAAATGAATGAAATTGGTCCACATCGGTTGTGGGCTGAACGTCTTGTGGCCAGAGCTGCCGCCTACGGAGTAATCGAGAACAAGCAGAGTTATTTGGCATTGTTCCATACAGAAAATGAAGAATGAATAGTTTGTTATAAGAAACAATTTAAATTGACTAATAATGAGCATAAAAAAGATTTTATGGGATTGTAGGTATTTTGTTATGTACCTACCAAACACTATTAGCGAGAACTTCTTTTCTCGTCATCCCTATTTTGCCATCAATTTCAGAACGTGGTGGTTCAGGAAAACTAAAATGAAAAAAAAGAATCATAATGGGATTGTGTTTAATAAAGATATTCAGGATAATCTGAAAGTGTTTTTGACACCTGAAGAATTGGCGAATAAAACATACATAAATAAACTTACAAATGATTTGGTAAAGTGCTATATTGTGTATGGAATTACACCTGATGAATATTTCATGCATGATTTCAGAAACAAGAGCGATGACTATAGAATGTCTATCTTGTCACGAAAAAGGAAAGATGATATTTATTGTAGATACCTTGGTCGTGATTTACACAAATGCTTTATGCAACTAAAAGACAAGTGGCAGTTTTACGAACTATCCAAACCCTATTTCAAAAGAGATGTTTGTCGGGTAGAAAAGGATTCTGATTTAGTAGGTATGGAGGAATTCTGCAAGAAACATAGTCGCTTTGTCGCAAAACCTCGTTTGGCTTCAAGTGGCATAGGAGTTCATGTTGTTGACTTGGAGAAAGATCCAAAGACAGCTAAAGAATTGCTGGAACACTATCAGAATTTGGAAGATGGCAAATGGATGTTTGAAGAATTCATCATACAAGATCCAGCTATGGCAGCATGGCATCCTTCATCTGTCAATACTATACGTGTACCTTCTATCAGAACTAAACATGGCTGTGAAGTTATATTGCCATTGTTCCGCACCGGTAAAGATGGTAATTTGGTTGACAATTGTCATAACAATGGAGGTTTGATGGCAGTTCCTGATGCAAAGACAGGTGTTTTGCTTACCGATGGCTATGATGTCTTCCAGAATGTTGTTGAGTGTCACCCAAATTCTGGTATGAAGTTTAAAGGATGGCAGGTGCCCAAGTGGGACGAGTTGATCAAACTATCAGCAGAAGTTCACATGTCGCTGCCACCAAAACATAAGTACATAGGGTTTGATTTTGCGCTAACACCCAATGGTTGGGTTTTGGTAGAAGGCAACTGGGGTAATATACCTCATCAAGTTTGTGTGGGATATGGAATAAGGAAAGACTTTGAACGTTTGATGAAAAGTTAACCATCGATTATTATTCACTTAGATAAATTAGAAAAAAACAAAAATGTTAGAATTTAAGGATCATCGGTTTATTACCATTAAAGATGTTTTTAGTGGCGCTGCTACTAAAGGAATTTATAATACTATCAGAAGTGCCAAGCAACTTGCCAAAGAGAACCAAGGCTCAACGTTATGGTTTATTTTCGATATGGTACGATGCAGGGTGCTATATGAAGCTTATAGAGAAGCAGATTATGTTTATTATCAGCTATTTAAATACAGGGGGGGGTACGACGCAACTATGTAACCGCAGGTCGCTTTGCAAAAATAACGAGGTGGTTCTTTACTGACGAAATGAATGAAAAAGTAGATTCCAAACAGGGATTCCTTGAAAATTTTAAAGAATATCATAAACGCGATTTCATCATCTTGCCACAGCCAAACGATGAAAAGGTGAGAAAGTTTTTAACCAGCCATGATGTGGTATTTGTGAAGGTGAACTTTTCAAATAAAGGGGAGGGTGTAAAGCGTTATAAAAGTAATGAATTGCTGAGTAATCCAGAAATGCTTGACAATATTCTCAAAATGGAGGGGGCTATGGAAGAGGCTGTTGTACAATGCAAGGAAATGGCAGCGCTAAATCCTGATACGGTAAATACTTTGCGTGTTTGCACAATGGTTGAGAAAGATGGGACTATCCGTCTTTTTTCTGCTGCTTTAAGAATTGGAGCTAAAGGGGAAGCTGTTGACAATGCACATCATGGAGGAATATGTGCCCCAATTGATTTAAACTCTGGTATAGTGACATCAGTAGCCAATAACAGTAATCTTGAAAAATTTATATTTTCACCTGGAGGTGCGGTAATACCTGGTTTTCAAATACCTTATTGGGAAAAAGTTGTGGA
>Ga0247611_10008243_pt1 | contig 12897 bp, 12 predicted proteins | sample 177DNAGHGhighgp2_FD_192422 | JGI IMG/M metagenome (GOLD analysis project Ga0247611, IMG submission 192422) | Sheep rumen microbial communities from Palmerston North, Manawatu-Wanganui, New Zealand - 1770 DNA GHGhigh gp2 | ecosystem: Host-associated > Mammals > Digestive system > Stomach > Rumen... | reverse complement strand
TACTCATCAAATAGCGAATCGTCCTATTCCGGAACCGTATATATCTATTGCTATGATGAATATGGCAATGAATTGAGCAGCTATAGCCAGACGGTTTCTTCCAGTACCTATATTGCGCCTCCAAGCCTGAGTGGATACAGAGCAGTATCAAACAGTACGTATGTACAATTGAATTCGTCTACAGGGGTCTGCAATCCATCGGCGATATACTTCAATTATACTCATAACAATAGTGCCTCTTCGATTCTTCAGTTTCCAACTGCCGGATATACGGTTTGGCTGAGAAACCCAAACGTGGAACGGATTCAGCCGCAGTGTGGGCCAGGGTATCAATACGCAGTTTTTGCAAGTATGAGCGGCAGCACGAAACTGTATAAGCCTCGTGATATAACGTACCTTTCCGCTCATTTCTGCGTTGACAATTGGGTTTATATCGAATTTGGCTATACTGATAACGTTTTGCGGTATGGCTTCTTTGAGAAATCCCTTTTCAATCCTTCCATTGATTGGAACAGTATTCCTACCTATTCACTCGGGACAGAAAGACGTGGAAGAGTAACCACTACCACGACTCCGAACAATGGCCCGAGTGCAAATTGCGGTTCGTATGCATCTTGTAAGCTCTATGCTGGAGATACAGTTTACGCATGCATGGAATGCAATGGTTGGTATCTGTGCCGGTTCTATAACAATCACAGCAATAACTATGGAGATGTCTACCTTTGGGTGCCCGGATATACTATCAGTTGGGATTGAGAATAGACCGCAGAATTAATGGCCGTCGGCTTCCCGAGCGATTGCAAATCCAATCATGGGGAGACTCAGGTTCTCTTCTGGCATCCGTATTGGAGGAAATGGGATATGTCAACTATCATTCCTATGGAGTATACATGCTCTATATGCGGTACAACAAATGTTTTTAGCACAGTAGGCAGCACCAATATGCTATGGTCTCCGGATTTGGATACGCGGCCTGGTGAAATGCAAAGAAGCACAATGCCTTACTGGGTTCAGGAATGTCCATGCTGTGGATATGTGTCACAGGAGATATCCAATCCAAGCCGCGTAACAAGAGCATGGCTCCAAGCGAAAAAGTATCGTGAATGCAATGGATTTTCATTTACTTCTTCCCTGGCTAAACGGTTCTATAAGCAGCACTTGATCAGCCTGGAGGATGGTAATGTTCGGGAAGCCTTTTTTGCTGTTCTACATGCCGCCTGGGCAAGCGACGATGAATTTGACTTCGAGCGGGCATATACCTGCAGGAGACAGGCATTGTCATTGTCTAATCAGCTATTAGAAACCAATCCTGATAATTCGGAGACAATACACCTAATAAGAATGGACCTTATGCGCCGGGCAGAACTATACGATCAACTGATAGCAGAATATCGCTCCTTTCACTTTAAGAATAAAATGATGCGGCGTATCGCTAAATTCCAAATCAGACGGGCAAGAGCGAAAGACAATGGATGCTATCAATCAAGCGATACGAAGTGGTCATTGCAGTCATTGCGCCATTTCTGGTATACATGGAGGCTTAATATTCGTTTTGCAAAAGCAGAAAGACTATTGAAAAAGAATATGAATAATTAAAAGCATGCAAACAGCCACCGACGAATAAGTATTATACAAATTGCAGAGTTAATGAATTTAGTGCCGCTGAAAACCATATTGAAAAGCCTGAAAGCAGCTTTACTTGTTCCCTTTGAAAAAAGGCAATAGCCTTGCCAAAAGAAAAAGACCTCCCTGTCATGGGAAGTCTGGTCGGAACAAAAAGGGTCAGGCATGGATCATGCTGTATCTTTCCCCGTTCAGTACCCGCAGCATATGATCCATAGGGGTGATGTTGCCGTCAAACTTTTCTTTGAGGGTATGGATGCTTGTGCCGCTTTGCAGGGCTGTGCCCTTGGTGTGGGCGGCGACCGGAGCCTGCATCTGCCAGCTGTTCACGTTGTGGAATACCACAGCGGGCATCCGGTAGCCATAAGCCTCGAATTTCCGCTTGCAGACTTCATACACCGTCCGGTGAGGATCGCGTACAGCTTGGTTGAACTCCATATCGGAAAAGATATAGAGTACAGCGGGCATTTCATCCTGCTTCGCGTGGGCGTTGACCGCCGTGCGCAGGATCAGGTCGAATACGCCTTCCAGATTAGTGCTGCCGCCCCAATCGAGGGAACCGATGTAGCGCAGCTTGTCCCGCAGGGTAACCCCTTTGATTTCCACCAAGTGGGGTGTACTCTCAAAGGTAATCAAGTGATTGTGAAACACTCCCTGGCACCGTTCAGCGCAGTACAGGCCCATGGCCTGGGAAATGAGAGCAGGCTTCAGCGGGCCACAGGCACAATACATGGAGCCGGATGTGTCCACGACACTGATTGCGTTCTGACTGTTAATCTCACCGGGCAGGTTTTTCCATAACGCTTCCAGTGTCCCCATCCCTTTGGGGTCAGTAATGCTCCACCAGCCGCCATTGAAGAAGGGACGAAGCACTTCATAGGGGAACAGCGTGCCCGCATGAATGCGCTTGTTGCCTTTTTTTACTTCTCCCAGGTAATTGACGAAGCGACCACCATCTTTGGTGGCAAAGGTGCAGCGATATTTCAACATAGCCTGGGCAGGTACGGCTTCGTAGTCAACCTTGTCGGGCTGTTTTTTTGTCAGCGTCCGTTCCACCAGACCGATGCGGGCGCGCAGGTTGGTGAGTATGGTACGGTATTCCCGTTTCTCCATCTTTAGGACTTTCATCAGCTTTCTGGCATTGGCACAGGTTTTGGGGCTGGATGTGTTGTCGGAGGGAAGCCATTTTGCCAACAGTGAAATGTGCGCCTCCTCCTCGCCCAGCTCCCGTTTCTTCAGTGCGGATATGTCGTCCACCAATTGCAGCTTGATCGTCCGAACTGCTTCTTCCTCGACGGGGGTGTCCAACAGGCACAACAGGTCGTCCCAGCGGCCAAACTCCGCAATGAACTTTACATTTTTCTTCGCGGTCTCTGGCCAGGCAAACGCTACATGGCGCAGCAAGGTGCGGAACAGGGTGCGTTCGCCCATGCCGCCGCGGATGTCCCGCAGATGGAACAGCAGCTTTGTTGCCAACTCTGGGGTTTCGATGTACGCCCGATCAAAAAGCTTGATCTGGTCGTTCTGATTGCGGTACCGCATGCCACCTGCTACGGCGAAGAAATCCAGGCAGGCGTCTCCGGTGCTGCCATGGGTCTTAGCCCCGTTTAGGGTGTGAGTATAATTCGCCTCAGTTTTCAAGCTTTCAAGATAGCTCATATTCTTTCCTCCATGCTGATAGTAATTCATTCGCCGTGTGGACGATAACCCCGTCATGGGATACATTCTCTCCAGAATTTCTGGAGCGCACTTTGGGAGGCAGTCCCGCAAAGAGTAACCGACTTTAGCTGTTTTCGCTGAGCTCATGAGCCAGTGCAAAGATGAGCACGATGTCTGTGCTAAGAGGCATGTAGAATCCTGGGAACATTTCAGCCTTTCGCACTTCGTCTATCGCCGTCTGTCATTCACCCTGTGGAGATTAAATTTCCCTTCCAGCGGATTGGATGTATTTCCATTTCCACTGGAAGGGAACATAGCAGAAAATGCTTTCCGGAAGCCTTGCGAAGCCATTATGCGCATTGTCTGTTTGCGTCCTGTGCCGCTGCTGTCGAGCGTTCCCATTCCATGACCGCGCCCGAATTCAGCCAGACGATGTTCACACTGATTTCCCGGTTTTTCCGTTCGGCACACCGGCCGTGGCGGGTGCCATAGACATGCAATTGAAAGCAGACAGACGCGATGAATAATCATCAGAATTACTAATTATCTACATCGTCGTTTGCTGTCGACACCTGCCATAGGTTTCCACCTCCCAGGCGGAACGGTTCACTATGGGGTTACGTGGTGCCTCACGGCCTGGAACCGGAAGACATGGGCTACCCGATCCCTTATTACCGTCTGACAGCGCTGCTGTATGCGCCTGATCTCCTGCCGACGGAGGTGCATGTCCGAAGTCGGTTTTCTGCCTGACTTCTTCGATTGGGGGCGTTCTCATTTGCTCCCCTAATCGATGGCATTATGATAACACAGTCAGATGAGACTGTCATTAAACCAATGGTTTGATTTTAGGCCATATCACTCTTTGATACCTGCTTGAAAACATTTTGAGCAGGATATACAATTAGAAAAAGCGCGGTCAACGGGATATCTTCGTCCCATTTACGCGCCTTTTTTCTGCTGTATGCTTTCGCGTTATCTTTTTTTCGCGTCACTGGGTTTATTCCCCATACTACGCGGCGCTTTTCATCATACGCTTTTTGGGCTTTTTTCGACATCTTATCGTAGGGGATTATGCGTGTCATCTCATCTCTCACTCCTTCTTTCTATTCCTCAGTGAAAGAATAGCATAACTGTATTTCGCCGTCATTAAACCACAAGTTTAATCAACGATCAAAAAAATACAGATTGACAAATTATTTTACATTTTGTATAATAGTAACTGTTCCACCGATTACATGAACCGTTTTGATCATCAGAATGATTACCTAATATTCATTCTGTTCCTCTTGTATACTTTTCAACTTGGACGTAATTTGTGTCCTGGCACAAAGGAAAGGATGGTTCGATGTACACTCAGACTAAATTCCCGGTTATTGATTTGGCGAAGACTGGCAGCTCCATTGAGCAGCATCGGCGGAATGCTGGTCTGACCGTGCGGGATTTGCAAACCTACTTCGGTTTTGAATACCCGCAGGCCATTTACAAATGGCAGCACGGTGAGTGCCTGCCTTCGGTGGACAACCTGTTAGCCTTGGCCCGGCTCCTGCAGGTATCTATGGAAGACCTCCTGGTGTATGAGGATCAGGAGGTCTCTCATTATTTGGGAATTGTTGCAAATTTCTTCAAAGACCATTGCCAATTGCTCAAATTAATGGTAATCTAAGTATGTTGTTCCAATTGCAAAATAACAGTGATTTGTTATGGAGGGCTACGAAGATGCAAAAAATATATAATCTTGATTGTAATGATTTATCTCTATATAACGATTGTGAACAAATAATCCATTTGGAAGAGTTTTTTTCAGCTTCACATTATAATGGTTGCGGTGAAGAAAAATTTATTATTGAGGAGGGAACAATACCAATTATTGTTTCTGCTCCTCATGCAGTTAATCATTTTCGCAATGGATACATAAAATCAGCAGATGTATTAACAGGTGGTATTGCAAGATTTCTACATTGCAAAACCGGATGCCACATCATTTATTCTAGCAAATATTCTAAAAGTGATCCTAATTATGACTTGCCAGATTCTAATCCATACCAGACGAGTCTGCTTGAATATATTATTAAACATGATATTGTCTTTCTGTTAGACTTACATGGGGCAGCAAAAACAAGGGAATATGCTTTAGAGATAGGCTTTTCATCAAGTCAACCGTCATTCATACAAAATACTGTTAAAGATAATAATCCAATTCGTCAGAATGATTATATTTCTATTATAAAGTCTGTTTTTCATTCTTTTTTGAGTAATAGTATTATTGCAGAAAAAAACATATGGAAACAAAATACAGTAACAAAGTATATCTCATATAATGCCCGTATTGCATGCTTACAATTAGAAATAAATCGAAAATACAGAGAACCAGAAAAAGTTTATGATTTCATGAGCTTCGTATATGGCTTACTTACAGCTATAAACGAATGTAAAAAAATCGCTGAAAATAAATCTGTCTGAAGTGACTAAAGATTGTAAAGGAGTATATCCTCATGAATAACAATTGGCATATTTCTCAGGAAAAGCATCAAAAGAGCATAATAAAAAAAATAAAAAAAATTGAACGCAACTTTTCAGTTCAGCACTATGATGGTGTTGGAAAAAGCCATTTTGAATACAAAAATGGTAATTCTGATATTGTCTTATTAGCATTACATTCAGTTAATTCATATGAAAATGATAAAAATATTAAAGCAGATTGTTATTTGGGATCTTTAACTCAGACTATTGCTTCTGAAATAGGATGTCATTCTATTTGTCGAAAGGGTCATTGGAATAAGCGTGAACAAAATAACCAGTTGACCGAAATATATAACTATATAGAAGAAAAATCAATTAAGATTGTAATTGAAATTCAGTTTATTGATAGCAATGATAAATCAATACTTTTTCTAGATAAGAATGACAATACTACGATAAAACAAATATTTCAGTATTCTTTCGAGTATAAGTATCCGCAAATGACCGTTTCGAGTTTTGTAGCGCCTAGAAATCGATACGCATTATTTGGTAATAATAAAAAATCTCAATATATATGCATTGGTATAAATAGAGAGGTTACTTCACCTCAAATAAATAAAAAGAGTTTTGCGAAATTATATCAGACACTTTCTGATACTATAAAAATGCTCTCAAAGCTTGATTTGGCCAAAGACGAATTCAGTGTATATAAATTATGCCTTTGTCAATCTAAACGTCAAAAACCATTGGATAAAATTGAATTATTTACTCCGGATAATGCTTTCAATGAACAGCTTTTATTTAAAATATGTTCATATGGATCCACAATGGAAATAGTAAGAATACACAAACTAGATGCAGAAAAAGACCTTGATATGGTTAAATGGATAAAAAAGAAAATACCGGAAGGGGAAAACATAAGAGATTATGTATTTTTAACAAATAGATTAATCGAAAATCTTTTCCATGACATTCTTGCAGAAGAAAATGATGATAGTAATTTGATTGGTGCGCCTATTATCGTTGCTTCAAGCCATAGAGAACTTGTTTCAATTGGATTACCCAAAGTGGACAAGATTGATATGATAACATTTTCGACAAAACTATATGAAAGATTTTCGAACGAGTCAAAATCTTATGATTATATTATTTATAATCACTTTTCAGAGTCATGTATCTATTTAGAATTCGCAACCAGCAATTATATGGACAACGGGCGCGTTTGCGATGCATATGGCAACCCAGCAGAAAGGGTAATGGTGCCAAGATACTATAAAAGACTCCTTGGTTTACTCGACTTTCCATATAAAATGATTCGTGAAGAAGAATATTATAGTATTATCAATGATATTAAAGAGGAGAGTGAAAAGAGAGCTTTTGAAACGTGTTATGAGAAAATTCCCAAAGAGCCATTTTTTAGGCTAAAAGATATTTTTATTGCAGATGAACATGGTATCGTCGAAGCGGACAATGACCCCCATCTGAAACAAATAAGAGATACTGTTATATCTATTGAGCAGGATACACTTCATCTTTATAAAACCATTGAAATCTTGAAAATTCCAAAATCTGTTAATGACAAGAAGAAAGCATTTGGACTGAAGAGAACTATTAACAAGCTAAATATTCTGTTATTAAAGAGATATATTGGTAAGGTGGAATACTATCTTAGAACTAATTGGACTAATGAGACAGATGACAGTAATAATATTGCAAGAATAAGTCCAAATATGATGAACTTAATAGGTATTTCTGAAAACGATAAAATTGTAATACGATTTGGTAATAACATTGAGATTCTAAGAGCAATGGTAAGACCTGATCTTCCAGACTATGAAATAGGCATTCCAGCACCAACGAGAAAGAAACTTGGAATGAATACTATTAATTCTATTGTCGTAGTACACAGAGATATGGCTCATACATTTTTGCGCCACTCCGCTGAACAAGCAATTGCGATACTGGGTACTTTTTTAGCGGTTTTTCAGGTTGTTAAGAGCTTGTGGATCGGCGTTTTACTTTGCATAATCATAACTCCTTTAATAATGTATTTAGTCCTTAATGAAGAAAGAATAAAAATCAAGTAATAGGCTTGCCTTGGGCCGAGGAAATGCAGAAATCGTTTAGGGCATGTGAAATCATGGGAGAAGCGGGGCATTCATGTTGGCATGGGTGGAATTCCACCTTATGATCACATTTTACCGCATGTGCCGTGCGTTTGTTTCAAAGTACCAACTGGCGGTGGAAAAACACTGCTTGCCTGTGCGGCGCTGAAACATATCTTTGATGGCAAGGGGATCACAAGACGAAAAGCGGTGGTCTGGCTTGTGCCGTCCAATTCCATTCTGGATCAAACGCTAGCGAATCTTCAAAATCCAGATCATGACTATCGCCGTCAGATTGATTTTGATTTTGCTTCGCGGGTGGAAGTGTACAAGGGTGAACAGGCTCTAAACGGGCAAGCGCTTTCCCCGTCCAGCGTAGAAGAAAACCTGTCCATCTTTGTTTTGAGCTTTGATGCTCTGCGTATTACCCGAAAAGAAGGACGCAGGGTTTATAAGGAAAACGGAAACCTGGCGCAATTCGTTCCGCTTTTCCCAGACCGCACAACGCTTGTTCCTGAAGTGGATGATTCCGCATTGATCCAAGTGCTGAATCAGCTTTCGCCTGTTGTGATTGTGGATGAAAGCCACAATGCGCAAAGCGATCTGAGCGTGGAAATGCTGCGCAATCTGAATCCTTCGTTTGTGCTCGATTTGACCGCAACCCCAAAGAAGAACAGCAATATCATTTCTATTGTGGATGCGCGGGAATTGAAAAGAGAAAACATGGTGAAGCTTCCTGTTGTCATATACAACCGGCAGAGCAAAAACGATGTTCTGATTGACGCTATCCAAATGCGGGCAGCTATTGAAAGACAGGCACAGGAAGAACAGGCGCAGAACGGAACGATGATCCGACCCATCGTCCTTTTCCAAGCACAGCCCCGAGGGACGGAAAATGCTGCAACCTTTGAACGTCTGAAAGCTGAATTGGTTTCTCTTGGCATTCCAGCAGAGCAGATAGCAATCAAAACATCGGAAATTAACGAATTGCGGAATGTGAATCTGCTTTCGCCTGATTGCCCCATTCGGTATATCATTACGATCAACGCGCTGAAAGAAGGATGGGATTGCCCGTTTGCTTACATTCTGGCAACGCTGGCAAACAGATCTTCCAAGGTGGATGTGGAGCAAATTGTGGGACGGGTGCTACGCCTGCCCTACACAAAGAAACATTCTCAACCTCTCTTGAACATGTCCTATGTCATTACTTCATCGGCAAATTTCCGTGAAACGGTGGAGAATGTTGTCAAGGGACTGAATCAGGCTGGCTTTACAGATAAAGATTATCGGATCGGTGACAATGCTGAACAGCCGCCCGAACAACCACCCGTCCAACAGCAGATGGACGTGAGGCCACAAGAACAGCCCGCCGAGGAAGAGTTTGTTGGCTTTGATACAGACGATTTGCGGCAACGGCTTGAACAGCAACAGCAGGCAGCGGCAAATGGCGAACAAAGCACGGCTGCGACAATGGCACAGGAAGCAGAACGGCAGGGAGAATCTTTTGAAGCGGAAACACAGCGGCAGGAAGATGCAGGAATACCGTTAGCGGGTGGAAGTGAAATGAGAAATTACTTTGAGATGCAAAGCGAGTTTGAAGAGGATGCGCTTTCCCTGAAACTGCCTATTCTTTGAAGCGGTTGGAGAATCCCTTCTTATGGATCACAAAGTTGCTGTTACCAAGGAATCTTTGGCAGATGATTTCACGCTTGCGGACAAGGATACGCAGATCAGTTTCGGCATGTCTGCTGGGGACGTTGCGTTAGTGGACGTAAACAGCAACTCCCGCCCGCAACAGGTCGCTCTTTCTGCAAGGGAAGCACAGCGGCTTAGCCAGTATGTTCGCTCTTGCCCGCCTGAACAACGGAAGGAAGTCTGCATTCAGCACATTTTCAATCAAATGAATCGGTTGGATTTCTTGGATGCTGGTGATTTGAAACGGTACATTCGCCGCATTGTGGATCAAATGTCGTCAAGCGAATTGGAGCAGATGGAAAGCGCTTTGCCTGCCTACTCTGCAAAAATCAAAGAAAAAATCAATTCACTGTTGGATGATTACCGCGAAAAACGGTTCCTTGAATTGATTGAAACGCAGGAAATCACGGTGGAGCCGTATTATGTATTTCCGAGGGGCATTTCGCCTGTTTCCACAATGCTTTCGATCAGCAAACAGCTTTACACGAATGAAGCAGATGTAAATGACTTTGAATACAGGGTTATTACTGCTATTGCTGGATTGGAAAACGTCAAATGGTGGCATCGGATCATTGACAGGCAGGGCTTCAAGCTGAATGGATTTATTAATCATTATCCTGATTTTGTGGTAAGGACAGCAAGAGGAAACATCGTGCTTGTCGAAACAAAAGGCGATGATCGCGATAACAGCGACAGCAAGGCAAAAGTGCGTTTAGGCCGCAAGTGGCAGGAATTGGCCGGATCAGGGTATCGCTATTTCATGGTGTTTGACGAAAATGAAACAGGATTTGAAGGGGCGTACCAATTCAGCGCATTCATGGACATTATGAAGCGGTTGTGAGCGGCCATATCTTAGTTCAAAAAAGGCAAGCAATGCGCGAATGGCCAATAACTGCCATTTGCGCGCTTGTTGGGGAAGCATCCCCAAGCCCCTTTGATCACATGATAAATCATGTGGCTGCGCGTTTCTTGCAGAAACGCTTCACTTTATGGAGTCGATGAAAGGAAGGATCAGAGTATGACAATCAAAGAATTGAGAAAAGAAAAAGGACTCACCCAGGTAGCATTCGCACAATCCATTGGCGTTAGCGTTCCGTCAATCGGAGGGTACGAAGCTGGCCGCATCCATCCCAGCGCAAAGGTGCTGAATAAAATTATGGAAGTGTATGGAGTGGAGATTGCTGTGGACACTTCTGAAAAATCTATCAAGAAGGAAACGAAAAAAGCCGGCAGAAAGATTACGGGTGACAAGAAGAAAGTTCCATCCAAGAAAAAGCTGGAAAAGAAAGATTCGGATGAATCAGCTGTTCTTCCGGCGATCAAAGAAAAGAAGCCAGCAAAACGTGGCAAGAAAAAGGCTAATGCACCTGTCATTATTATTCAATCCCCCTTGGGCGGTTCCATTACGCAGGAAGAAATTTTGGCGAAGGTTGGCACAGTGGACGCGGTATACATCCGTGTGGATGAGAATAAAGCCTACTGGGTGCGTGGGGAAGAAACCGGTTCTGTTGATTTGTGGTAAACAACGGGAGGAAGAGGATTGGAAAAGAGAGAACTCGATAAGTATTCTTTTATTCTTGGAATGATCACCGCGTTTTGTGAATATGTTGCCAGCGGATGTAAGAGGATGGCCTTATCCCCACCCATGCAAAAAGACGACTATTCCATGGTAGTAAAGGAAGCAAATCAAATCATTGAAAAGCATGGGCTGGTATATTATCATGAGCACAATCTTGACCAGCCGGAGGACAATCGTGTCGAATGGATTATGATTGCCGCTTCTCAGGAAACCATCCAACAATACCTGGCATTACGGGAAAAAGGATTCAGTCCAATGGATTCGCTTTCTCCTTTTATGACCTGCTAAGTTATCAGCCAGCACAAAGCGTTCACACAGGTTATGACGCATACAGGACATATTTCGAGAAATAGATAAACAATGAAAGAGAAACCTGGGCAGGAAAAAAGACCGGGGCGCATTTTTGCTCCCCGGCTATTTTGAAAATTGATCAGCAGAAATGGGTGATACGGTGAAAGAATATGACGGGCAAATCGTCCGCATCAGGGACAAGTGGGGAGAAACGCTCACGGGGATTGCCGACACATTCTCTGCCGAGTATGCTCTCCATGAGTACGGACGGGAGGAAGAAGGAATTCTCATGAACGGCTGTCTTGTCTATGCGGGAGACATTGAAAGCATTCAGCTTCTCTCTTCTTTTACCATCATCAGGGCGACGGAGATTTGGCAGCAGGCTGGGGCATATTATGTTCGCATCCAGGCGATGGCGAAGAAACACCATATCCCCCTCCGTCAGGAATTTGACGATCATGACGGCCCGGATACAAAATACATCCTTGTGACTGACAATGATTTTCCAATCGCCACAGCGCGGATGTATCCATTGGATAGCAAACAAATGATGATCGGCAGGGTTGTTGTGCTGCCGGAATATCGCCGCCAGGGAATTGGCACGATGGTTGTCAGCGAATGTGAGCAGTGGGCAGAGGAAATGTTCTACACAAAGACGGTCGTCGAAAGCCGGGATAACAAAGTCGATTTTTACACGAATATGGGATATGAGATTTGCGGAGATGCTGTGGAAGGAGATACGTTCCGCGTCATCCGTATGGAGAAAGAACTATGATGATTCACAAGAAAGATGATCTGACCGCAATGATTCAGCAAGTAGGCATTCTGCCATTCTTCACAAATTCTGTTCCGGGCTGGTCAGTGGAGGAGCATATTGACCCCGCCGTTTGGTTTACCGATCAGGAAGGTCCATGGGAATGGAAAGGGCAGCTTGCGTCAGAACGAACTTGCGTTTATGGGAAATTCATCCACAATAAAGCGGCGTTTATCAGCCCGGAATGGTTCCCTGATCTTGCAAATTGGCGAAGGGACGGATACGATTGGGAAGGCTGGGTGGATGACGACATGGCGCCTTATAAAGACAGGCTGCTGATGCAATACCTGGAAACCCATCCCTATGTCCTGTCGAAGACTGCCAAACGGGAGTGCGGCTTTTCAAAGGGATATGATACGGTATTGACCCGATTGCAAATGCAGACTTACGTGATCACGGCGGACTTCCAATACAGCATCACAAAAGACGGAAAACCGTATGGCTGGGGAAACGCAGTCCTGGATTTGCCGGAGCGCTGGTTGGGGAGCTTGATGCTGAAACGAAAACCACAAGAATCTTTTGAACGTATGGTGAAGCACCTGATCGCGATCATGCCGGAAGCGGACGAAAATACGCTCCGTAAAGAATTAAAATAAAAAGAAGTCTGTGGGACATGATTTCGCGTTATTGTATAGGAGGACAACGCTTTTAACGACTGTTCACACGGACGT
>Ga0247611_10008242_pt1 | contig 12897 bp, 10 predicted proteins | sample 177DNAGHGhighgp2_FD_192422 | JGI IMG/M metagenome (GOLD analysis project Ga0247611, IMG submission 192422) | Sheep rumen microbial communities from Palmerston North, Manawatu-Wanganui, New Zealand - 1770 DNA GHGhigh gp2 | ecosystem: Host-associated > Mammals > Digestive system > Stomach > Rumen... | reverse complement strand
TAGAACGAACGGTCCTTGATTTCACGATTACACCTAATGGGCATATTTGTATTTTTGATGCTAATCCCGGCGGCTCTGGCTATTCAAATCAGTTGGCCGCTATGGATCTGCTCAAGACCATTATTGAACGTTCATATACAATAATTGAAGCTGCATCAAAGTCTGGGAATAAGGATGCACTTTTAGATAAGTTTACACTTCATTATATTAATCACATTGACATTCAAGCAGCTAAGAATTGGATTGAAGAAGAACGTACAGCAAGAAAGATATTGCCAGAACCCATCATGAACGTTTTTGGCGCCAGTGCTACTGAAACGTCGCTTGCCAAGATGCAGCAAGAATTCAAGACATCTCAGAATGAAAGAATTCTCTTTGTTGATGACGACTATAGCAAATGGGATTATGATGGAACCGATCATTGCTGGAAGGGACAATTCTTGAGTCATTTCATCCCTTACGGGCAGCAGACCGCATTCTGCGTTGCTGAAAACTCTGATGAGGAGATGACAGAACCTATTCGTAATATGGTAAGAAGTATAAACGGATGGACTAATGACGTACTGCATATACCGAATCCATTTGCAGATAATGGTCTATATCCTTTAGCATATTTTGATGGTAGACTATATTTCACAAACAATCCAGACCATATTACTTTGAATGATAAGTGGGGTAACGGAACTATTTACTATACTCGAACCAACAATTTTGCAGCAACAGCTGAGTTCATTGACACGTCTATTGAGGATAATACGACCAAAATATTCAAACTCAGTGCTGGCGATCCGACGAATATTAACACTTCAGAGTTAGGAGTTCTCATCAGAAAGAAATCTGGCAAACTGATTGACAATTTCATAGAACACTGCCAGAATCATAAAGATGAGACGGTTAATATCATATATCAGGATGAGCATATGAAGAGCATTATGTCAATACTTCTGACTCTCCAAACTATCGGTTATTATATTAGAGAGATGGGCAATAACTACACCTTGGAGTTCCTGCTGGAAAGATATGACACCGACAGTGCAAAATGGGAAAGCATTACGGCTAACCTCCCATCTTCTTTCTCTAAAGAGTGTGCATATAATGAGAAAATTGGACGAGATGAATGGCTTGATATCCTCTCATCAGAATGGAACAAAGATATGGAAGATGAAACGATGATCAAGGGAGTTGTTTCCCCAATTAACTCAAAGCCAAGAAACTCTCTGACTCATTGGCGAGAACTCACTTTTGAATGTGCCGGCAAGCGACTGAGCATTTATCCTGACGGTGGGCTCATGAATGGTTGGTCAATATATAATGCACCAGATAGATATAGACGTTATAAAATCGATGAAATCACTCATGACACCATCATTGACTTGTATAGAAATCAAGAAATCAAGTATGATGTTACACTAGAAAAATGTTAAAACAGATAGATAAATATGGCCCAAAGATCATTCAACTCAACCACTATCTTGACAGTTGGGGCGAAAAGATATGGGATCTAGTAGAGGAACCATTATGTTTGGGCTGGTTAGCTTGATTGCTCCCATACGCATGCTCACATTGTTCTACCACACAGTGGGCTTGTCGTTCCCAAATTATTAAGAGCTCTTTAAACTCAATAGATGAGAATGCCTTGATGGTAGTTAACCCGTCAGCATCATTAATCACTAAACCTAAATAGATACAGCTTAATATGAATAATTTAGCACCAACCAATTATCTCGATCTCTTATCGATTCCTGAGCTATGCGATAAAAACTTCTTTATCCCAGACTACCAAAGAGGTTATCGCTGGGGAAAAGTTCAGATACGTCAGCTATTAGAAGACCTTTACTCCTTTTTCTATGACGAAAAAGCAACCGGCAATTTCTATTGTTTACAACCTGTTGTCGTAAAAGAAATGCCAGCAGAAGATATAGTAAAATTGGGATTGCAATCGACCAAGGATAACAATCGTTGGTATGAAGTCATTGACGGACAACAACGCTTAACCACAATTAAAATAATACTTATCCTTGAGAAATTATTATCCCGTTTTGCAAAATTGTCTTTTAATATCTATTACAAGACTCGTCCTAATCTCAGCGCCTTTTTTGATTCATTACAACTTGAAGAGTTTGATAATGAGAAATTCGATATCAAAACAAGTATAGTTGGGAAATTAGACGTCGATTCATGGCATATTATTAATGCTGCCAAATATATTATCTCATGGTTTCAAGATGGAAACAGCTATCTAAAACCGTCTATTATCAGTTTTACTTCGACATTTCATGAATGCTTTTCCAATAATAAAAATGACGAGAAGAAGAAATCTGTTCAGGTAATATGGTATGAGTTGCGTGACGGCAGCGACCCTTATGATATGTTCAAAAGATTGAACGATAAAAGCATTTCATTAAATAATGCAGAACTTATTAGAGGCATGCTTCTGTCTGACTCTGCTGAATATAAGTTCGATGCTTCACTGCTGGGAGAATTTGAAGATGATGTGAAACCAGTTGTCCAGGCTCGTGAGCAAGCAAGAAAACAAAGCCATATAATTGAAATGTGGGATATAATTGAAAACCAGTTACGTGACGACAAGTTTTGGGCATTTATTAAAGATGACAGCAGTAGTGAGCAATATAGTTGCCGCATAGAATATCTATTTGACATCCTTGCCCAAAAAGACTCGATCGCGGAGAAGGACCCGCTTTACACATATTTGGTTTTTGACAAATATCTTAAAAATGGTGTATATAGAGATTTGTGGGACTTGTGGCTAAAGGTTGAGACCTACTTCTCACTCTTAAAAGCATGGTTTAACGATTCCTTTTTCTATCACAAGATTGGATTTATTGTTACGGAATTAGGAGCCAAATCTTTAATTGAGATGCTTGCAGACGCAACTTCTGTTTCAAAGAATGATTTTAAACAATCACTTGAAACACGCATAAAGAGCATTATTCAAGACAACAGACATCCTGACAAAAGTTTATTGGATTACTCATACAGTGAGAATTACACTTTGTTAAAAAGAGTGCTTTTCCTTTATAATGTGGAAACAACGCGACAACAAGGCATTGATTATTTTCCATTCGACTTGTACAAGAAAAAGGATTGGACTTTAGAACATATTCATGCTCAAAACTCTAATCGCATTGACGAGAGCGATAAGAGAAAATGGGAAATATGGTTCAAAGAGAACAATAAGGTACTTCTTCGTTTATTACACCGTCTCTCTGATGATAAGAACCTTCAAATGCTTTACTTTAATAACTTTAAACCTGAATACGAAAGATTTGAAAAGAATCAAGATCTATACTCCTTTAACGACTTAACCAAGTTGTTTGACCTTGTCTTCAAATATTTTGATGAATTAAATCAAGAAGAAGGAAAACCAACAGCAATCCACGGCATTTCAAATATGGCTTTGCTTGATGGCAGCACAAATAGCAGTATCAGTAATTCAGTATTTGAAGTCAAACGTCAAATGATATTGAATGCTGATGCGGCAGGTGAATATATTCCAATATGTACAAAAAAGGCCTTTTTGAAATATTACAATAAAAATGATGAATACTTTACCGTGCATCAGAGTTTTTATTGGAGTGAAGCTGATCGACAGCATTATCTTGAAGATATAAAATCTGTTTTATTGGATTATATACCAACAAAAAATAACGAAAATCTCCAACAAGAAAGCGAGGTGACAAATGAATAATATCGGCAAACTGACAACCTTTGCAAGGCTTCTCAAAGACGAAGAAGTCATTATGATACCAAAGGTACAACGAGACTACGCTTATGGCAGACAAGAACCAAAAGTAATTGAGGTTCTCAATGGTATGCTCGATACAATGTTCCAAGCTGTAAAAGAAAACAAGACAGAACTTTTTGACTTTGTATATGGTAGTTCTTATGTAAAGAAAACCAACGAGGGATTCATCCCACTTGATGGGCAACAACGTCTCACAACACTTTTCTTACTGCACTTCTTTGCGTCTATAGTGCAACCGAAAATAGAAACAATTAATAGTACTATTAATGTAGAAAGTCTCAAGAAATTCCGATACGAAACCAGGCAAACTGCAACTGATTTCTGTGACGCTCTTATTAGTCACATTAGGAAAGAAATCATTAGTGACTACATGCCTTTGGGTGAAATCAGAATAAAAGATTTAATTCGTAATAGTCCAAAGTATCTTCCGAGCTATAATTCGGATCCAACTATTATTTCTATGCTAAATGTGCTTGAAACAATCGAAACCAAATTCAAAGCTTGTCCCATTGAGAATTTGTGGGATAAACTAACGATGCGAGACAATATTCAGTTTTATGCATTGTCTCTTGAAAAGTTTGGACTTTCTGATGATTTGTACATTAAAATGAATGCTCGAGGAAAGAAACTAACAAGTTTCGAGATATTCAAATCTGACCTTGAAAAAGCTATTAAAAAAATCTCACCGGAACTGAAAGACGAATTGTCAAAGAAAATAGACAATGAATGGATGGATATTGTGTGGGATTATGCCAATCAATTTAATTACGATGATGACGCGGCCTTAATAAAGAAAGCTGATGATGGTTTCATGAACCTTCTTAATAATATTTTCAGAATAGAACTTTTCAGACGAGGCATCGAATCTTCCACTAATCGTCATGCTTCTATTGACGAGATAGTCACCGATGTGGATTCGATTCAGCAAATCATCTCATATCTCGATAATTTATCGAGTATTCATATAAGTGGTGGCATAACAAATTACTGGCAACACTTCTATTATTTTTCTGATGAAGTAATTGGGCAAGATGAGAAGATAAGGCTATTCTGGTTACAAGCACAAAGTCAAAAACCTGTGTTTCATTTGGCTATTGACCGGGAACTTTCAGTGCCTGAAATGATATATTTCTATGCCCTTAATCTTCTTAAATCAAGAGATACGGATTTTAATATTTCATTTAACTGTTTACGAATTGTCAGAAACCTTGTGACTGCGAACGTCCGGGCAAATCGAGCTCAATATAAGATGTTAGCAGGGTTCCTATCAGATGTTGAGCTTATTATCAAATCAAACGGTATTGTGCCTAGTTCAGATGAGCATACATATACGTTTGTTGGGACTGCAGTTGAAGAGGAACGAAATAAACAACGCCTTTCACCAGAAGACTATAATAATCTTCTGAGATTTGAGAATCATAGCATTCTTCAGGGTTCCGTGATGCTCTTTATTGATAATTATTATCTTAGGCAAGACTCTACTACTCTCTTTGAACAGCTGAAGCATTTTGAATTTATTTTCAATAATGATTGGGAGCAACATTTTGAAAATTATCGCATTAGCTTCGTGCAGGATAACAAGGAATATATGCAGTATGAGTCGTCAATGGAGAATGAAAAAAATGTGACCCGCCGGTATTTTATTCACAGACCTGAAGACTTTTCACAATTCTTTGTTAAGAATATCAGACGTAAAAACCAAAACGCCATTCTTGAAATTTTGAGAGACAATATCGTTTCTATTAATGATGTAAAAACTGGAACTCAAAAGTGCAAAGAGTTTAGAACAGATTCATGGCAGTATTATTATGTGAAATATTCAGGGTCAAATAAAAGTGACACGAATTATGGGTGTTATGCGTGGGATGACTTGCAGAATAACCCCCTTGAGATGCTAATACTGAATAGCTCATACCATAGCATTTACAACATTGAATGGTTTGTGCTTAATCGTATATTATATTGTGAGTTGATGAACAATAATGTCAATGTAGATTTAAAGCAACACTCTGACCCAGTAATCTTGAATGATTTCGGTATTAGCATGACTATCAAGCAACAAGGATGGCTAATAGGTTGCAACAAAACCGAAATAATAGATGCTCTGAAAAGTAATGACAGATTTAATGTTTCTGCCATTGGAGAAGATGCACCCACATCTTATATCATTTCTTTCAGAAACCGAGATTGCGGTCAAGACATGATAGATCTAGGCATACTCATTGTAAAAGAAATTGAATCAGTTTATACCTCCATTGATGATGCCCAAGTATCATCGAAAAATATGAATGAGTTGAATGAACTAGGCTCCTAGTACAGAACGGTTGTATGGATTTGTAACCTTGCATTGTCTTTATATTCTTATCTTTGCTTGACAGGAGTAGCATGATACCTTAAAGCCGCAATGATGAAATCAATTATTCAAAACTTCATTATTTGCAATGGTATTTGTTGCGTTCGCTCATGATTATATTTATCTTTGCGATGTAATAATAGAATGATCAGATGAAAAGGATTTTGTTTGCAAATATTGGTTGGATGATTAACTACCAAGGCAATACAGATACAGACCACGTCAAAGGTGCTGGTAGTTATTCAGATGCAGATAAACACGAGGTGTATAATTTCAAGAAGGTAGCTGGCTATTATTATGGGTATGTACAACCAGCAATTGACAGTATCAACCTAAAGAGAATTGACCCGCGATGCAGCGGGGATGTTCTTGAAGATGTATTGGTTGTATGGATGGCCCCCTTTGAAGGGACCAAATCACGCCATATCGTAGGTTGGTATTGGAATGCTACTGTTTATCGCTATGTTCAGCCCGATCCCAAAGGCACACGAAGTGGTTGTGGTTATTTTATCAAGGCTCGGGCAGGGGACTGTACATTACTCCCTGTTGCCGAAAGAACTTTCCAAATACCGAAAGCAAAGGATTTTTCAGGCCAAAAAAATGTTTGGTATGCCGACTCAGACAACCCAGAGGTAGTGAGATTCCGAAATAAGGTATGGAAATATATTGATAACTATTCTGTTCGTTCTGCAGCAAGATCAACCAGTTCCCCAAAAGTTAATGTTAGAGCAAGAAAAGAGGTTGAAAGGAAAGCTGTTGATTTCGTATCAGTACATTTTATTTCTCTTGGCTATAAAGTCAAGTCAGTTGAAAAAGCCAATAAAGGCTGGGATCTCGAAGCAGAAAAAGATGACATCAAATTGCTACTTGAGGTCAAAGGCTTGGCTGGCAAGGAAATCAGTGTGCATATTACACAAAACGAATACGAGAAAATGAAATCTCATAAAAACAACTACTTCCTTTGTGTAGTAACCAATGTTATGGAATCACCTACGCTCTATACCTTTGAATGGAATGAAAAATCTGGGAGCTGCGTATCCAATGACGGCAAAAACCTCCAGTTAACGATAGACTTGATCCCGACATATATTGCCCGTGTCGAGTAAATTTATTAAATGTTAGACAATTAAATGATTGTGGCATGAGGAAGACTATATTATTTTTGGCCTTAACAATGGCATTGCTGTCGTCCTGTGGTACGAAAGATATCGAGCACGAGGCCAACGAGCAGCTAGTATTAACGATGAAGGAAGCTGTGAGGGACCCTGACGGCGGCACCTTAGTTAATGTCCATACTGTCTACAAGTCCGATTCTTTGTGTATCCTTCATTTTACCCTCAAGGCAAAGAATGCGCTTGGCATGGACATGTCTGCACCGATAGAATATATCTATGTGGATTGTATGGATGAAGGGAAAAGGGTAAAACTCGAAACCTATACCGACCTTGACCCGCTATTCCCCGTAAAGCTCACTATGAAGGACCGGGAGGAAGAAATAGCGAAATCATTTGCTGATGAAGGCTATGACTATGCTTTCTTGATGCAAAATACTGTCGATGCCATCAAAGAAAAATATCGCGACCAGCTGCTGAAAGATGCTCCATACACCGACAAAGACCCCAATCTTGAAGATCGCCTCATGTTCTCAGCAGCGTGGCTTAGACTCGATGCCGATAGCCGGGACGTGACAAACCTCAAGGGAAAAGACATTAAACTGTAGTACACTTAACGGCTATGAGGTATTGGATCATCCCATATAACATCAAGTTTTACAATCTTGACGGTCTGCTCGAAGTTTATGATCGTGTGGTATGGCGCCACCGTAACAAGTTTGAGGTCGGGGATGAGGTCTATATGTACTCATCTTCCCCAGTGAGGCGGTTGACCTTCGTCATGCAGGTGATACAAACTAATGTTGATACAAAAGACGACTTCGACGATACGGCCTTTCATGGAAAAGAATATAAACTCGATAGGCCCAACGTGTCTAAACGAGTATTATTGAAATTGCAACAGCGCCTCTCTCCTGACCTTCACCTCAGCTATGATGACCTGAGGGCTCATGGCCTTACCAGCAATTTACAGGGTAAGACGGTTATCGACGGCGCACTGCTGGAGTACATCCTGAACGAGATCGACCGAGAGATCACGCTGGAAGCCTCACCGGACTTCATAAATGACGCTAACACGCTTCCAGAGGGCGCGGTGATGCAAGTTACCATCAACAGGTTTGAACGCAATCGTAGCGCACGAGAACGCTGTATAGCGGCTCATGGTTGCAGGTGTGCAGTGTGCGGTATCGACTTTGGCCAGGTTTACAGCGAAGTGGGTAAAGGCTTCATCCACGTTCACCACATCGTCCCGCTGGCATCCATAGGCAAGACCTACCGCCTGAATCCCGAGAAAGATCTTGTACCAGTCTGCCCTAACTGCCATGCTATGCTTCACCGGCCTGTCAACGGCAAGTTAATGTCCGTCCACCAGCTACGAACAATTCTCAAGAAATGATGACAGAAGCAGATATCCACGCTCGGTTCGTCAGGTACTATGAGACGGTAGCCGAGCTTCACCGGATGGGCTACGAACTGTTCAGAGTATGCCCATGCATCAGTCCCAACGGTGCCAGTTATCGTTGCTGGCTGACAGTTAAACAGAACACGTGGGACCGCTGTGGGGTGTTCATTGATAAGCAGCACGGAAACGACATTGCGCTGTTCTGCCCAAACTGCACCTTACCGTGGGATGACAGCGGCATGACCCCACATGAGAACGCTGAGAAGATCATCCATGATTACTCACGCCTCGCCCGCAATGCCCTGGGCCGTGATCCAGAGTATGTGGTGTGGTTCAAACTCACCGTCAATGAGTGCCGCCAAGGCCACTACATGTATGCACTAGCTGACTACTCCAACCCACTTCATAGCGGCTACATCCCCTTGACCGGCATTGATGGCCGTGGACTACCATTCCCGCCACCCGGCACGAGCCCCACGGAGTCCATCTATTAATAACTACCGCACCGCCGGCACATACAGATACAACAAAGGCGCACCGTTATGTGATGCGCCTTCATTGCGATGGTTGGATAGAGGCTGTTATGCCATGTTGTTTTTCTTTACCCGCTGTACCGTTCTTTCGTGGCACCCGATTTTCTCAGCGATGTCCTTGGGCTTAATACCTTTTTTTGAGTCATAGAGAATAGTCTCTTTCTCCTCTTTACTAAGCCGTTTTTTCTTGGGTTTCTCTGCCTTATTTTTGGCATCGTTCCCCTCGGATTTGCTGCTACTGGTCTTACCCTTGTTGGACTTGGGCTTCTCTGGCAGTGCATCTTTCTCGGGTTTGATTTCCACGAACTCGAAATGCAGATACCAGTTGTTTTCATCGATTACAGTATTGACTTTCTTGCATACGAGAACATTATTGGGGTATGGGTCTGGACATCCCTTCGGTTCCTTCAGGCATTGAATGAACCTGCACTCCCCATTTGCTGTACCTTCATTGCGTAACGCGATGACTGCACCAGCTTGTTGAATGCCTTTATCACCACCCATGATATCACCGCTGGAAAGATGTTTCCAGTCGTTAATCTCACCGTTGTGGGCAGCAACTATAGGCGTCAGAGTGATTCCACGTTCCAGGGCAATCCTTTGGGCTTCCTCAAGTCCCTTAATGCACGCCTCATGTCTGTAACCGTCAAGTTTTGTGGCCGGATCGATACAGATAACCGTGTCGTGTTCAAGCTGACGAGCCAACTGTTTTACATGTTCAAGTAATCCGTCCAAGGTTCTGGAACCCAAGTTTTCAGGCAGTACCCACTTGAAGTTTGAGTCGTCGAACACTTTACCTTGTCCATATTTGCCCTCAAGTTCACTAGGATAGTCTTCAATACGATAATACACCACATCCTGCTTGATAGAGGCACAACAGGAGTCGGGCAGGAACTCAGGGCGTACTCCCTTAACCGCAGCCAGAGCTATTTCTGCAAGAAGAATACTCTTGCCCACACCACTGCCAGCAGTTACCATCGTAATTTGTCCAGGCTTGATATAACCTTGAACAATCCATCTTTCCCAACTGCGGCGACGGCGACGGCGATTGAACAACTTCTCCGTAGTGAGGAGGTCATCAATGGGCTCAGACGGACCTTTTGCGGGTTCATCGCCAGCGGATGCACTTTGCTGCTCAGCCATTTCTTTGAACCTGCGGCGCTTCTCCAGATCTATCTCCATCTTCTCACGATAGAGCTTTGCATCAGCCTCACGCATTCTTTCGTAAGCGTCTGCCTGTGCCTGCGCTTGCGCCTCCTTAGTCGCTCTTGCTTCTTTAGCCTTTTCGGTCTCAGTCTGTTGAGCCTTTTCAGCTTTGTAGTCTTCCACGTCTTTGGCGGCTTTGGTCTGGAATAGACTTGTAACGTAATTCCAACCAGTCTTAACACCATAGGTGATAGTGGCGGTAGCAAATGCTCCTAATGCACTAAAACCGATAGCTTTCCACGGATTCTTGCACTTGCTTAATGTATTAATCAGGTTACTATTAAAAAGTCCCATAATGCTTTTTATTTAATAATTATCATTCATAATGCATAATGGGGGCAGGGTGAGCCACCCCCAAGCTAACAGACATTACTACTTACTTCAACACGGACGCATTAGGTTTAGTTTTAATATGTACACGCGTGAAAGTACTGAGCACAGAGATCAACACCTGGATCTCAGCGAGCGCATACAGGGTCATAGCCACTTCAACTGTGGGCACCATACGTTTTGTTAAAGCGTCAATAAAAAAATACAAATCAAATTTTTTCATGTTTTTAATAAATTTAAAAAAAGAATATAATATAGAAAAAGTTGTTGCTTGTTATCTGCCCTTCCAGCGAAGGCCCTCGCTCGCCTGGATCTGTTCCACGACAAGGTCGTAGTCAAACAGGAGGACGCGGTCAGCGCGGATGACTGCGGGAGCGTGAATCGTTCCGTTGTCAAGCCAGCGACTGATCGTTGAGGTGGATACGCTCAATGCGGAGGCAATTTCCTTCTTGCCATGCAGGAGCTTTTTCTCCTTGGGTTCGGACATATCGCTACGCAACGTGGCTTGTTGAACCGCGCTGCTTATGAGGTCTACCAACTCCTGACCCGTCATGTCGATGACGCGCTTGCTGAGGAGTTCCTCGATGCTTATTTCGCTGATTTTCAGTTTCATGGCGGCAAAATTACTAATACCCTGAAACTGACCTAATTTTACCGTACAAGTAGGTCTGAGTTGTACGGTTTTTGGGATTTGTTTTTGAGATATGTGTTTTCCAGGATACTTTTATGGTTGCTATTCTAGCACCGGTGTCACCGTACGCTGGCGTGTTTTCCAGAGGCAAAGATAAGTCCTTATCGGGAAACCATAAAATACCCCAGTGTTATTATTTGTCTTTGTCGTACAGGTAGAAGTATGTTGTACGGAAAATTAACGATGACAATAATACTTGGTCGTTATTTATTGATTGGAGTTAATTGCGCACGCACGTACTATCGTATTAGAATGAGCATGTATGCTATGATAACGATGGAGATTGTTTGTGGCATAGGTGGAAACGTGTTCGCGGTCTTCGTTTTGATCGTAATGGTGGAATTCTCCATCCTTGAGTATGGACATAAAAAAAGCCGGACTAATGCCGGCATAATCTTCTTCTCATATCTTATCAAACATTCCTTTTATGTCATTGTAAATCAACTTTAATTTGTTCATTTCTGTTACTGGCAACTCGCTGCCGTCAATAAGATACCTATCAGTATCAAGATGAGCGAACCGGTAAAGTCTATCATCAGATGCCATGTAGCGCTTGCGTTTAATCTCACTATCTTTCTTCTCAACGGAAGACTTGTGCAATGAAGCGCGTCTTACGCGATTAGGGCAGATAGCATTGATTGCGTCACAATAGTAGTTAAGTGTTATACTGCGCTTAGAGCCGTTTTTATCGATAAAATGATAATTGAGGCCTTCAAGTACGTTGAATGCGAAGCGGTAGTAGGTAATCTTTGCAGATCGTTTCCCCACATTAATTGCTTTCATGATGTCAGCAACTCCCTTGTCTTCATATTCTATCACTTTTTGAAAAACATCTGGACTTAACTCTCTCTTCGGATTCTGGTCAATAGTCCGGAACTGAAATATCTTGCCTATGTCATTTACCTTGACTTGTTGCAATCGTCCGTTCAGGGCTATCTCCGGGTCGCCATTTATTGACTTAAGGGCAGATACTAATGCTTCCCATGTGATTTCAACCACGAAGAAACGATGTGATCAGTGATCATTCCTTGCTATATATAGTTGGGTTATCGTTTCTTGGCAATCTTTTATTTATATAGGCAGTTCGGCGGTGTTAAAGGGTGAGTGTTGCGGCGGATAAATCATACTTTCTTCATTCTTATAAACAGTAAATTCCTGTTTCATACAATCCTATGACTAGCAACATCCATGCCAAGTATTTCGGCTGTCAATTTTTGTTATGTAATGTCAGTGAGGGTGCAACACAGTGACTATTTTGGTAGGTTATATAGCGCATTCGGACTGACAAAGTGACTTGGCACGTGACAGATTTTACACATGTCGTTGAGTCATCAATGTCGCTAAAGGAGAGGGGGTACAAAAGGGGGCACATTTTTTATAAAAAATTATAAGTCGCTGAAATTCAGCGACTTATTTTTGATTTTGTGGAGCTGGAGGGGTTTGAACCCTCGTCCAAACGTGGAACTAATAAGGTTTCTACATGCTTAGTCTCGGATTGGTTTTC
>Ga0247611_10008241_pt1 | contig 12899 bp, 10 predicted proteins | sample 177DNAGHGhighgp2_FD_192422 | JGI IMG/M metagenome (GOLD analysis project Ga0247611, IMG submission 192422) | Sheep rumen microbial communities from Palmerston North, Manawatu-Wanganui, New Zealand - 1770 DNA GHGhigh gp2 | ecosystem: Host-associated > Mammals > Digestive system > Stomach > Rumen... | reverse complement strand
GTACAAGATCGCGGGCGAACTTATGCCTATGGTTATGCACGTTTCGGCACGCGCCCTTGCCGCTCACTCTCTCAACATTTTCGGCGACCACGCCGACGTTATGGCTTGCCGCCAGACGGGTTTTGCAATGATGTGCGATTCTTCCGTTCAGGAAGTTATGGATTTGGCGCTCGTCGCGCACCTTGCGACCTTAAAGTCCAAAGTTCCGTTTATCAACTTTTTCGACGGATTCCGCACCAGCCACGAAGTCGCTAAAATCGACGTGTGGGACGAAGCGGATAACTACGCGGAGATCCGCGCTATCTGCGACGAAGTGGGCTTAGACGCGGACATAAAGGATTTCAAGTCCCGTTCGCTTAACCCCGAACACCCGATCCAGAAGGGCACGGCGCAGAACGGCGACACCTACTTCCAGAACAGAGAGACCGCGAACGGATATTATAAAGCCGTTCCCGAAATAGTGCAGAAGATGATGGACGTCGTCAGCGCGAAAGCGGGCAGATCTTATCACCTTTTCGACTACGTGGGTGCAAAGGACGCGGAATACGTTATCGTATGTATGGGTTCGGGTTGCGAAACCATCGAAGAGTCCATCAATAAGTTAAACTCCATGGGGAAAAAGTACGGTTTAATCAAAGTCCGTCTGTATCGCCCCTTCTATACGAAAGCGTTTATCGACGCGCTTCCGAAATCGGTCAAAAAGATTGCGGTACTCGACAGAACGAAAGAACCGGGCTCTCTCGGCGAACCCCTTTATCTCGACGTCTGCTCGGCACTCTTCGAGTCCGGAATTAACGGCGTTAAGGTCGTCGGCGGAAGATACGGCTTAGGCTCTAAGGAATTCACCCCGTCCATGGTCTTATCGGTCTATAAAAATCTCGAACAGACTGAACCGAAAAACCATTTCACCGTCGGTATCTACGAAGATATCACCAACTCGTCGCTCGATTTCTCGGAAAAATTCGACGCAGCGCCCGCAGGCTCTACGTCCTGTAAGTTCTACGGACTGGGTTCGGACGGCACGGTCGGCGCGAACAAAAACTCCATTAAAATTATCGGCGACCACACCGACAAGCACGCGCAGGCGTATTTCTTCTACGATTCCAAAAAGTCGGGCGGCATAACCGTTTCGCACTTACGTTTCGGCGACACTCCTATTCAGTCCGAATATCTTATCGACTCCGCGGACTTCGTTCAATGTTCTAACCCGTCCTATATCACCCGTTACGATATGACGAGCGATATTAAAGACGGCGGCACTTTCCTTATCAACACTTCCGCGACGACGGTGGACGCTCTCGAAGACTTCTTGCCCGCGCAGGTAAAACGCGACATCGCGACGAAGAACATCAATCTTTACGTGATAGACGCAATAAAGATTGCGGCGGGGCTCGGCTTAAAGGGCAGAACGAACACCATTTTACAGTCGGCGTTCTTCCGCGTAAATCCGCAGATCATGCCCTACGACAAAGCCGTGGAATATATGAAATATATGGCTAAAAAGTCCTTCGGAAGAAAGGGCGACGCGGTCGTTCAGATGAACTACGACGCTATCGACTCGGCGGCGGGCGACAACCTTATCAAGATAGCCGTTCCCGCGGCGTGGAAAACCGCGACGACGGGCGCAAAAATGGTCGAAGGGCACGCGGATAAATATTATCAGGAAATTATTAAACCTATCCTTTATCTTAAAGGCGACAGCCTAAAATCTTCGCAGTTCAATGCGGACGGCTCCGTGCCCACGGGTACTACGAAGTTCGAAAAACGCGGCGTCGCGGTTACCGTTCCCGAAATCGATATAAATAAATGTATTCAATGCGGTACTTGCTCCTTCGTGTGCCCGCACGCCTGTTTAAGACCGGCGCTTTACGCGGCAGGTAGCGACAAACCCGCCACTTTAACGGGTAAACCCGCTATCGGACTTGCGGGATACGAATACAAAATGCAGGTTTCCCCGCTCGACTGTATGGGTTGCGGCGTCTGCGCGACGGTCTGCCCCGTAAAAGACGGCGGCGCGATAAAGATGATACCGCTTGCCGATTCGCTTGCAAAGGGTGAAGATAAAAATTGGGATTACGCGGTTGACCTTCCCGCCGTGGATACTTCCAAATTCAAGAAGGAAACGGTCAAGGGCTGTCAGTTCTGCACTCCGCTCTTCGAATTCTCGGGCGCGTGCGCAGGCTGCGGCGAAACGCCTTACGTTAAAGTAATAACCCAACTCTTCGGCGAAGATATGGTCGTCGCAAACGCGACGGGATGCTCGTCCATTTACGGCGGTTCTTCCCCGACCTGTCCTTATACCACTAATAAAGAAGGCAAAGGTCCCGCTTGGGCTAACTCCTTGTTTGAAGATAACGCGGAATTCGGTTACGGTATGAATTTAGCGTACTCGACGAGAAGAAACGCGCTTAAAGAAAAGGTCGCGGCGTTCGGACAAGCGGACGCTACCGCGAAAGAAGCGGCCGACCTTTGGATAAGTTCGTTCGACGACAGAGAAGCGTCCAAAGCGGCGTCAAAGAAACTTCTTGCACTTGCCGAAAAATCTTCGGCGGCGGAAGCGAAAGCGATTATCGAAAATAAAGACTGCCTTGCTAAAAAGTCGATCTGGATATTCGGCGGCGACGGCTGGGCTTACGATATCGGTTACGGCGGCTTAGACCACGTTTTAGCAAGCGGCGAAGACGTGAACGTTTTAGTTCTCGACACCGAAGTTTATTCCAACACCGGCGGTCAGGCAAGCAAAGCGACGAATATCGGCGCGGTCGCGAAGTTCGCTTCGGCAGGTAAACGCGTTAAGAAGAAAGATTTAGGTATGATAGCGAAATCTTACGGCTACGTGTACGTGGCGCAGTGCGCGATGGGCGCTAACCCCGCGCAACTTCTTAAAGCGCTCTCGGAAGCGGAAGCGTATCACGGACCTTCGCTTATCATCTGCTACGCGCCCTGTATCAACCACGGTATCAATATGACCAAGTCGCAATTAGAAGAAAAGGCGGCGGTCGAGTGCGGATACTGGCAACTTTACAGGTATAACCCCGAAGGCGACGTGTTTACGTTAGACAGCAAAGACCCGACGGGCGATTATCAAGCCTTCCTTGCGGGCGAAACGAGATATTCTTCGCTCGTTAAAACGCAAGGTCAGGACGTTGCGAACGAACTCTTTAAGAAAACCGAAGAATCGGCGAAGGAAAGACTTGCGTGTTACAAGAAACTTGCGGGTAAAGAATAAGATTTACGCATAAACTTTTACGCCCCCGAAGGCACAAGCCTTCGGGGGCGGTTTTTTTGAGATTGCTTCGTTTGTCCGTCTTTGTTTGACACTCTCGCAATGACCGTCATTGCGAGAACGCTTTTAGCGTTCGTGGCAATCTCGACCTTTTTTATTCCCCTTCTTTATCCTTAACGCTCGATAAAAAGGCTTTTAACTTTTCGGACTTGGGGTTGTCGAATACGGCTTTCGGCGTGCCTTCTTCTTCTATTACGCCGTTTGCCATAAACACGACTTTATCCGAAACGTTCTTCGCAAAACCCATTTCGTGGGTTACTATTATCATAGTGCGGTCTTCGTCTTTTAACGAACGTATGACCTTTAACACTTCGCCAGTGAGTTCGGGGTCGAGTGCCGAAGTCGGTTCGTCAAAACACAAAATTTTAGGCTTTAACGCAAGCGCCCGTGCGATTGCCACCCTTTGTTGTTGCCCGCCCGAAAGTTCGTAAGGATAAGCGTTCTTTTTTTCGGTAAGCCCTGTTTTTTCAAGCAATTTTTCCGCTTCTTCGATAATTTTCTGCTTTTCTTCGGCAAGGTTTAAAGTTTTATCCTTTTTCACTCTCTCTTTTAACTGCAAAAAGGGCGCAAGAGTGATATTACTCATAACGCAATACTGCGGAAAAAGATTAAAGGACTGAAACACCATACCGAAATTAAGGCGTTTTGCGCGCAAAACGCTTTCTTTCTCTTTTTTTACCGTTTCGGCGTTAAAAAGCGTTTCGCCGTCCAAGGTCATAACGCCGATATCGGGCGTTTCGAGAAAATTTATACAGCGTAAAAGCGTCGTCTTCCCCGACCCCGAAGAGCCGATAATGGAAACGACTTCGCCCTTTTCGACGGTAAGGTTTATACCTTTCAAAACTTCGTGCTCGCCGAATTTTTTACAAAAATTTTTAATATCGAGATACGCCATAATTTACGCCTTGAAATAGGAAAGTTTTTTCTCCAACGCTCTGAAAAGCAACGTCAACAGTCCTACAAACAAAAGATAATACACGCCTGTATAGAAAAGCGGCCAGATAAGTCCTTTCGTCGCCCAGTTTTCCGCTTTTTTCAGAATTTCTACGACAATGATAACACGAGCGAGCGAAGTATCTTTTACGAGCGTAATAATTTCGTTACTCATGGGCGGAACTATACGTTTTATAACCTGAAGTAATACGACCTTAAAAAATATCTGTCCTTTCGTCATTCCTAAAACCTGCCCCGCTTCGTACTGACCTTTGGTAATACTTTCTATCCCGCCGCGATAAATTTCCGCAAAATAGCAAGCGTAATTTATTACGAACGCAATAAGAACCGAAACCATACGCGAAAAAAGATTAACTTCAAACAAAAGCCCGGGAACGTAAAAAATAACGAGAATTTGGAGCATAAGCGGAGTTCCGCGAATTATCCAAATAAAGACTTTTACTACCGCTTTTAACGGTTTTATTTTGCTCATTGCTCCGAAAGCGACTAAAAGTCCCAGCGGAATCGCCAGGACTAACGTCAGAAAAAATAATAAGCAAGTGTTGCCGAAACCTTCTAAAAGGTCAAGCGTTATTTGCCAAAACATAAGTTATCCGAAATATTTAGCCGAAAGAGTGTCGAATAAACCGTTTGCTTTCGCTATTTTAATAAATAAATCGAACGCTTTCGCAAGACCGTCGTCGGTTTTTCTGAACGCAACGCCGAATTCTTCAAGTTCAAAACCTACGTCTTTATAAACAAGGTTAGAGTAACTTGTTCCCGCACCGACCAAAACTCTCGCCATCATAAGGTCAATAACCGCGATTTCCGATCTGCCCGAAGCAACTTCAAGCAACGTATCTTTTTGCGCACTTGATTCGATTTTGGTTATGTCGATATCTTTGACCGCGTCTTCACCCGCAGAACCTTTTTCAAACGCGACCGACGAAGCGTTCTTTATAGATTCTATATCGGTAAACTTGTCCGCATTTTCGGCCTTACAGATAACGACTTGTTTGTTGTCAAGATACGGTTTAGATACCGCCGTTTTTTCTTTAACTTCGTCGGTTATCGTCATACCGTTCCAAATAACGTCTATCTTTTTACCGTTTAAATCAATGAATTTATTATTCCAATTTATCTCGACGAATTCCGCCTCAACGCCGATTTCTTCACAAAACGCTTTCGCAAGTTCCGTGTCGAAACCAACGAACGTATTATTATCGTCGTAGAAATTCATAGGCGCGTAAATAGTATAACCTATCGTCAATTTTCCGTCTTCCAAAGAACCTTTCTCATCTTTTCCGCAGGCGGTAAGCCCTAAACACGCCGTAACCGCTAATATCGCCGTTACTAAAATCGCAAGCAACTTTTTCATCTCTTCTTCTCCTGAATTTTACTTTATTACTTTATTTTGGTAAAGTGAATAAGTGATTTTATTATACTTTATTACGCTCTCATTGTAAAGTGTTTTAAGAAAATTTTTTAAAATTCGTCGGTTTTTTTATTAAACCGTTATGATGCTGACGTTTTTTCGCTTGGCGTAATTTACCGTCTGGAAAGTTCCGCCCCTGTCACTATTTAAATACGCCACTAAAATCGAAGCGCTGTCTACCATAAACATATTTCTTTTAAACATACACGTTTTGGTATATTCTTCGGAAACGTAAATTTTTTCGTCGGCGGAATCCAACATTTTTCTGTATTCTTCCTTTTGTTTTAAGGAAAATTTATAATCCTGCCCTTTGCACGGAATACACGCTATTATTCTTATATTTTCCGTTTTTCTTAATTTTTCGAGTATTTTAAAGCACTCGGTATCGAAGCCTACCGCCATACCGACCAAAAAAAAGGTAAAACCGCCCTTTATAAGCCCTTTTATAACCCTTTCGAGTTCCGTTTTATTAAAATCTCGCCCTAAATTTCTATGTCCCGTGAACGCGCAGGTTCTAGCTCTATCTATTATCATAATTTAAAGTGGTTTTTTCCTTATTTTTGCGTTGGCTCTCGGATATTCTTCCGGCGTTTTATTCTCTTTACTTATTACTATTATTGTTCTTAAATTGCCCGAAAGGTCTATTTTTTCCGTTTTTTCTATTTTTCCGCCCAAAATTTTAACGGCGTTTTCGGCGTCTGAAATCTCTTTTTCCGCGTCGCCCTTATACGCGACGAATTTTCCGCCTTTTTTTACGAAAGGCAAACAGTATTCGCATAAAGCGGGAAGCGCCGCAACCGCCCGTGCGGTACAAAATTCGAATTTTTCACGGTAAAAGTTATCGTGCGCAAGTTCTTCCGCACGACCACAGATAACTTCCGCGTTTTTTAGCCCTAATTCTTTTATAAGTTCTCTTAAAAATTCGCACTTTTTACCCGTCGCTTCAAGTAAAGTCGCTTTAAGTTCCGGTTTTAATATTTTTATCGGTACGGCGGGAAATCCCCCGCCCGATCCTACGTCTAAAAAATCGCCGTTTATAAACTTCGCACCAGTTAAACTATCGACAAAATGTTTTAAGTAAACTTCTCTTTTTTCGGTTATTGCGGTGAGATTGAATTTTTCATTGTAAAAACTTAAAATTTCATAGTATTTTTCAAATAATCCGAGTTTTTCGCCGTCTAAAAAAAATCCCGCGTTTTTAAATAAATCAGTCATATAAAAAGTATAACACAAAACTCTGTTATTAACAAATAAATTTTTATCAACTTTGAAATATCAACGTTGTTTATTATTAGGTTGATAACCTTTTAAAAACTTTTTTTAAGAAAATAATCATACTTAAAAATTTATTTAAATCTAGTTGCTTGTCCACATTTTAACTTTCCGTAAAAACTTATTACGTATTTATCAACGCGTTATCAACCGCTTAAACGCTTTTTATTAGCGCCGTTTTTTTACGTTATCAACTTTTCAACCAAACATACTATTTAATACGGATATTTTAAACTTTTAATAAAAAAATAAACTTACATACTACAAAAAAATCGGTACGTAAAAAATTGAAAGGATGCGGATAAATTCTTGATTTTTATCGCGATATAGTATATAATGATTAAGTATTATTTAAATATCCGACTAAAATATATAACGTTTATTTTTGGAGAAAATTTATGAAAGTTATTTGCGACGGGCTCGATTTATCCGACGCCGTACTTAAAGTAAGCAAAGCGCTATCAAGTAAAGCCGCTAATCCTGTTTTGGAAGGAATTAAAATTTCCGCTAAAAACGACAGTTTAATTTTAACTGCTACCGATACGGAACTCACTATCGAAAAAACGATAAAAGCAGACGTTTTAATGGAAGGAGAAACGGTAGTTGTCGGAAAATATTTCGTAGACTTTACGAAAAAACTCGAAAAGGAACAAGTGGAACTTTCCTGTCTTTACGACGGACAGTTACAGATAAAATATTCCGATTCCGAAAGCGAATTACAGGTTTATCCCGTAGAGAATTTTCCCGTTATAAAAAAAGGCGAAGAAGAAAATTATTTTGAAATAAGTCCCGCGGAATTTAAGGATTTAGTTGAAAAAACGGTTTTATCCTGTTCTAACGACGATTCCCGCCCTATTTTAAAAGGCGTTTTATTAGAAGTAACAGAGAATTCGCTTACGGGCGTAGCGCTCGACGGATTCCGTATGAGCGTTATAAAGAAGGAAATAAAAGCGGGCGGAAATTTTAAGGCGGTTATCCCCGCAAGGACGCTTCTCGAAATCACGCGTTTAATAGAAAAAGACGAAGGAGCGCTTAAAATTTATATTCAGAAAAATTCACTCTTTTTACAGGTGGACGGCACGGTTATAGTTTCTAGGCTTATCGAAGGAGAATTCGTTAAATATAACCATATTCTGCCGACGAATTTTTCTAATACTTTGACCGTGGAAAAAGAAGCGCTGCTTAACAGTTTGGAACGCGCGACGATCGTCGCTAAAAACGACAGATATAACGTCGTAAGATTCGATATAAAAGAAAACGTTATGACCGTCAGCGCGAAATCAGAAGTCGGCTTCGTCAACGAAAACGTAAATATAAATCTCGAAGGCAAGGATATGATCATTGCTTTCAACGGTAAATTTTTGAGCGAATATTTAAGGATAATAAAGGACGAATTTATAAAATTCAATCTTAATTCGTCGATCGACCCCTGCGTTTTAACTCCCGCGGGAAAAGACGACTTTATTTATCTCGTTCTTCCCGTCAGTATAAACGTGTAAAACGATTGACAAAAACGGTAAATATTTATAGAATAGTAAATACGTGAAATTAAACCCATATAGGAGAAAATAAAATGAAACAGACTTATCAACCCAAGAAAAGACAGAGAAGTAAAGTGCACGGGTTCAGAAAGAGAATGAAAAGTAAATCCGGCAGAAACGTTTTAAAGCGTCGTCGCAACAAGGGTCGTCATAATCTTTCCGCTTAAAAAAATAAGCGGGCAGGGTTAAGATGGCTTTTGATTACAGGTTAAAAAAAGAAAAAGATTTCGACAGAGTTTTTAAAGAAGGAAAAAGATTATTTTCAGGCTCTCTTACGCTTGTGTATTTACCTTCTAAAGAATTGAAAGTAGGCTTTGCCGTGGGCAAAAAACACGGCGGGAGCGTAATAAGAAACCGTATCAAAAGACTACTTCGGGAATCTTTCAGAAGTTTTTCACCTGAAAAAATGAAAAACTTCTTTTTTGTTTTTATACCTAAAATAAAAGACGAATACGATTATCACGTTTTTTTGAAAGATATGGAATATCTTTTGAAAAAGGGAAATTTTTTTAAAGATAACCGACTATGCTGAAATTTTTAAGCGTTCGCCTTATAAAATTTTATCAGAAATATTTATCTTTCGGCAATTGCAGATACGTTCCTTCTTGCTCCGAATATATGCTGGAAGCGATTTTAAAACACGGCTTTTTTATCGGCTTATGCCTTGGGATTTGGCGCATTTTAAGGTGCAACCCTTGGAGTCGCGGCGGTTTCGATAAAGTTCCCGACAAAAAAAGCGTTGTTAAATGGGTGTATTAAATGAGTATTTTGAATATTATTAACTTTACCCCGCCCGAAACGGGCAATATTTTCGCAAAACTTATGATCTGGCTGGTGTCCGTAACTTCGTCGGTCGCGGCGAGCGTTATTCTGTTTACGCTGTTACTTAAACTCGTTACCTTGCCTTTCGATTTTATGTCGCGATTTTCCATGCGTAAAAATTCCATTAAAATGGAACAGATGCGACCGGAACTCGAAAAACTTCAACAACAGTACGCAAACGACAAGGCGCTTTACAACCAGAAAATGATGGCGCTCTATAAAAAGAACGGCTATTCTATGTTCGGCGCGTGTTTACCCACTATCATTACGCTCGTTATTTTTATTATCGCGATATCGGGTTTCAACGCGTATTCGAGTTGGCAGAATAAAAAGTATTTCTACGATATGAGTATCGCGTACAACAACGTTTTGTACGCGGGGCTGGAAATAGACGGCGAATATATTTACGTCGGCGAAGACGGCGCGATAACGGTAAACGACGCGAAAATTCTGGCGGCGGAAACGACCACCCCCGAAGGCACTAATATCGTTATAACCAAAACGGACGAATATTTCACCGTTAAAACGACTAACGGATATATCGAATACAAACGCGGTATAGAAAACGGCGCGCCGAGCGGTAAAAAAGAATTCAGTATAATCGATTTAAATAACGTTATAAATTCCGACTATAACAACGGGCTTAAAAACTCCGACGGAAAGACTTTTGCGGAAGTACAGGCGGACAACCCCGAACTTACCCCCGAAGAATTTTTATCTTCGGTCGGTTCTTACCGTGCGGCGGAAACTTTTAAAAATAACGGCGCTAAATTCTTATGGGTCAAAAATATCTGGGTTACCGACAGTCCCACGAAGCACCCCGTTGAAAAAGAGTGGAAATCCTTTCAGAACACTTACGGCTATAAAGGCGACGACGTTATAGACATAGAAGCGGAAAACGGCGGATATACCAAACTTATTGCGGAACTACAAGACGAAATAAGCGCCCCGAACGGGTACTTTATTCTCGTTGCTCTGACTGCACTCTCTTCCCTTTTGATGCAGTTCGTTATGGGAAAGAGTCAGAAAGCGCAGATGGAACTTCAAACGGTGGACGGGCAGGGCGCGCAGACACAGAAGATAATGACATGGATGATGCCGATAATGATGGCGGTATTCGCGTTTATTTACACGGCGGCGTTCTCGCTGTATATCATTATAAGTTCGGTAATAAGTCTTCTGACCACGCTTTTGATAAACTTTATCGCGGACAGAAAATTCAAGCCGAAAGAAACGGGCGACGCGGATGTTATACGCGGCAGAGTGTATATTCCCCCGAAAAAGGAAGAGCAGCCCGCTAAAAAGAAAAAGAAGGACAAGACCGCGGAAGACGGGTTTTTATCGGGACTTGCCGATAAAAAGAAACACCCGCGCGGCAGATTGAAATAGAATAATATAACGCCTTTCGGCGTTCAAGGAGAGATATAATGGAATTTACAGGCAAAACGGTGGAAGAAGCCAAGGAAAAGGGGCTTAACGAGTTGGGGATTTCCGAAGCGGAAGCGGAAATAACGGTAGTTTCGGAAGCGGTAAAGGGGCTTTTCGGAAAAGTAAAGAAGGAAGCGTTAGTCGACGTAAAGAAGAAGGAAGTAAAAGCAGTAAAAGCGGAAGAATCAACGCCGAAAACAAAACCCGCAACTAAAAAAGCCGAAGGAACTTCGGGAACGGACGCAGCGGCAAAGTTTATAGAAAAACTGCTCGGCATTATGGAAATAACCGCGACGGTCGAAGTAAAGGACGAAAACAAAATCACGCTGGTCGCGGAAGATTCTTCGTCGGTAATAGGATATCGCGGCGAAGTGCTTGACGCGATACAGGTTCTTTCGGGCGCGGTTGCGAATATCGGCAATAAAGAATACAAGAAAGTGGTGGTCGACTGTGAAAACTATCGCGACAGACGTGAAGAAACTCTTATCGCACTTGCCCACAAACTCGAAACGAAAGCGACGGAGATGAGAAGAAAGGTTATTTTAGAACCTATGAGTCCGTTTGAAAGAAGAATAATCCACACAGCGCTTGCGGAGAGTGAAACGGTAAAGACCGAGAGCGAAGGCAAAGAACCGGCAAGATACGTCGTGATCGTGCCGAACGACCTTGACGAAGACGCAAGACCTTATAACGCGGGTTCGCACCACGGCAGGAACGGAAGAGACGGAAGGAACGGCGGCAGAAGAAACGATAGGCGCGGCGGCAGGGATTTCAAAGGTCGCGGCGGACGCGGCGGTTCACGCGGGAGCGGATTTACCGAAGAGAAGAGAAAAGCGCCGTCGGGATTCGGGACTTATCTCGGAAACAGTTTGAAAGATAAAAATTAACGGTACTTTTGCCCGCGAACGCGTTAAAATCTGCATTCGCGGGCAAACCCTATGAAAAAACGGGACTTCCCGCGTTTTATCGATAAAGGTGAAAACAATGAAACAACTTATGATAGGCAACCGCGCCGTCGCGCGCGGACTTTACGACGGCGGAATTAAATTCATGTCGTCTTACCCCGGCACTCCGTCCACGGAAATTACCGAGTTTATCGCAAAATACGATAACGTAAAATCCGAGTGGGCGCCCAACGAGAAAGTGGGTATGGAAGCGGCTTTCGGGGCGTCGCTCGCGGGCGTTCGTTCCGCGTGCGCTATGAAACACGTGGGATTAAACGTCGCCGCCGATCCCCTGTTCACCATGTCCTACACGGGCGTAAACGGCGGGCTGGTTATTTGCGTGGCGGACGATCCCGCAATGCACTCTTCACAGAACGAACAGGATTCCCGCCACTACGCGATAGCCGCGAAAGTGCCGACGTTAGAACCGTCCGATTCGCAGGAAGCATACGATTTTGCAAAAGCGGCGTTCGACCTTTCGGAAAAATTCGACACGCCTGTAATTTTACGTATGTGTACGAGAGTCGCGCACAGTCAATCGCTCGTAACCGCGGGCGAACGCGCGGAAATTCCCGATAAACCCTATTGTAAAAACGGCGCGAAATACATAATGGTCCCCGCGAACGCAATAAAGCGCCACGTCGTCGTGGAAGAAAGAACGAAACTTCTACGTGAATTTGCGGAAAACTGCCCATTTAACCGTGTTGAAATGGGCGGCAAGGAAATAGGAATAATCACTTCGGGAACTTCCTATCAGTACGTTAAGGAAGTTTTCGGCGATACGGTAAGCGTGCTTAAAATAGGTATGCCGAACCCCCTGCCCGTAAAACTTATCAAAGATTTTGCGGCGTCTGTCGACAAACTTTACGTTATAGAAGAATTAGATCCGATAATAGAAACGCATTGTAAAAATTTGGGACTTAATCCCATAGGGAAAGAACTCTTTTCCCCGCTCGGCGAATATTCGCAGGAAATAATCGCGAAAGCGTTTAATTTGCCCGCAAAACCGTTCGTAAAAGCGGACACGGTCGCACCCGCGAGACCGCCTATGCTCTGCGCGGGCTGTCCGCACCGCGGAATTTACTACACGCTCGCTAAAAACAAAGTTACGGTAATCGGCGATATAGGCTGTTACACCTTGGGCGCTCAGCCGCCCCTTTGCGCGGTAGATTCCACCCTTTGTATGGGCGCGTCGGTTTCGGGTATTCACGGCTTTTTGAAAGCGAACGAAAGCGCGG
>Ga0247611_10008240_pt1 | contig 12899 bp, 8 predicted proteins | sample 177DNAGHGhighgp2_FD_192422 | JGI IMG/M metagenome (GOLD analysis project Ga0247611, IMG submission 192422) | Sheep rumen microbial communities from Palmerston North, Manawatu-Wanganui, New Zealand - 1770 DNA GHGhigh gp2 | ecosystem: Host-associated > Mammals > Digestive system > Stomach > Rumen ... | reverse complement strand
AGTCTGACCTTTGTGCCGGGCTGGGTACAAGGTTTCACTTTCAACTTCAATTTAGGACCACTACTCAGCGTAATGACCACCTCACCCCCTAACAGAGCCGTATAGAGGTCAATGGACACACTGGCTTGACTCTCTTTCGGCTGCTGACTGCCAAAACCGCTGAAGCCCGTACCACGACCACCGCCGAACAGATTTTCAAAAAATGAGCTAAAGCCACCACCATTGAAGGACGAGAAGTCGAAACCCTCGAAAGGCGAGACGCCTGCGGCACCGGAAAAGCCTGCTCCTCCACCACCATGGAAAGCATCGGCCTGGCGCCACTGTTCGCCATACTGATCATACTTGCGACGCTTCTCTGGGTCGCCAATCACATCATAGGCCTCATTCAGAGCCTGAAATTTGGCCTTCGCCTTCGGATCCTCAGGATGCAAGTCAGGGTGAAACTGCTTAGCACGCTTCAAATAGGCTTTCTTTACATCCTTCTGCGGAATATCTTTCTGGACACCCAGAATCTTGTAGTAATCAATGAATGCCATATTTCCTTCCTCCTTAAAAAATTTATGTTTTCTCTACTATTCTGACCAGCAAAAAGCATGCCATACGGGTATCTGACTGGCACCCCTGCTCAGAGAGAAAAAAAGAGAAAGTCGCTTTACCCGTTCTCACCCTCAATAATATTCAGCATTTTGATAGTTGCCTTGATGGCAGCCTCAGTCTGGTCGGCATCAAGCCCGCGGGTGCGCAGCAAGCGGCCATCGTCCCTGCGCCAGGTGATAACGGTCTGTACGAGCGCATCGGTGCGGCCACCAGGAGGAATAGACACGGCATAGTTCTCGAGCAAAGGGAAACTGCGATCCAGATACTCACGATAGATCTTTCGCATGGCCTTGACGAAGGCGTCATACTGTCCGTCACCAGAAGAGTGGCCCTCATACTGATTCCCGCAGATATCGACCTTCACATTGGCCAAGGGTTTGAGGCCATAGGCCAAAGAAACCTGATAGCCAACGAGTTTGATTTTGTCCTCGGCCACGTCATGCTTCAGCACGTCTGAGACGATAAAAGGCAGATCGTCCTGAGTGACCACCTCCTTACGGTCGCCCAGTTCGGTGATACGGCGCGTAACGCGCTGCGTCTGTTCCGGCGTCAGCTCCAGTCCCAATTCCTGCAGGTTGCGCGCAATGTTTGCCCGCCCGCTGTTCTTGCCCATGGCATACTCACGCTTGCGGCCAAAGCGCTCAGGCGCCAGTGGGTTGTGATAAAGACCGCCCTTTTGGTCGCCGTCGGCATGAACGCCTGCCACCTGAGTGAAGACGTTATCGCCTATGATGGGCTGGTTCGGGGCTATCGCAATGCCACTATAGCTCTCGACCAGGCGACTTACATCGTTGAGTTTGTTCTCTACAATACTTGTGCGGGCACTGAACTGATCCTTCAGAATGACCTGAACACTGGAGAGAGGCGCATTACCACAACGCTCGCCAAGGCCGTTGACCGTTACGTGCAGGCCACGGGCACCGCTCAGTGCGGCTGCCAGCGAATTGCTGACGGCCAGATCGTAGTCATTATGGGCATGAAAATCGAAATGGACGTCGGGGTAGCGACGGAACATCTTGCGGAAATACTCCACCACCTGAAGGGGATTCATGATGCCCAGCGTATCGGGTAGCATATAGCGCCGGATGGGCGTATCGACAAGTGAGTCCATAAGCTGGTATACATAGTCGGGCGACTGTCCCATGCCGCTGGACCAGTCCTCCAAATAGAGGTTGACGGCGATGCCCTTGTCGTGAGCGTATTTTACGACCTGCCGTATGTCGGCAATGTGCTGGTCGGGAGTCTTTCCCAACTGCTCACGGCAATGACGCAGCGATCCCTTGGCCAGCAAGTTGAGAACTCGCCCACCGGCATCGGCAATCCAGTCTACGGAGGTATGACCATCGACGAAACCCAACACTTCGACACTATCAAGCCTGCCTATCTGTCCAGCATAACGGCAAATCATCTTCACAGCATCTTTTTCGCCATCGCTCACTCGTGCCGAAGCCACCTCAATACGGTCTACGTTGAGGTCGCTCAGCAACATACGCGCGATCATGAGCTTCTCATGCGGAAGGAACGACACACCACTGGTCTGCTCGCCGTCGCGCAACGTGGAGTCCATGATTTCTATGAACGGCTGCACACCGCGCATACGGTTTACTTGTTCTTCTGTTCCCATTGCTCTGTCTTGTCCTTATTCTGCAGAAGAAAGTCTATGTCATCAAGACCATTCATCAGGCAATGCTTCTTGTAGCCGTTGATGTCGAAGTGCTCACTTCGGCCCGTAGCCTTGTTGGTCACCGTCTGCCGAGGAAGGTCTACTTCTACCTCCATGGCGGGATTGTGAGCTATACTCTGGAACAATTCTGCCAAGAAGTCTTCGCTGACAACCACAGGCAAGACGAAGTTGTTGAGTTCGTTGTTCTTGTGGATGTCGGCAAAGAACGAACTGATGACGACCCGGAATCCATATCCGGCAATGGCCCAGGCAGCATGCTCACGGCTGCTGCCACTGCCAAAGTTCTTGCCCGCCACAAGTATGCATCCAGAGTATGTGGGGTCGTTTAGGACAAAATCCTTGACGAGATTGCCCTGCTTATCGTAACGCCAGTCACGGAAAAGGTTATCGCCAAAACCTTCCTTATCGGTGGCCTTCAGGAATCGTGCAGGTATGATCTGATCGGTATCTACGTTCTCCAAGGGAAGGGGTACGCAGGTAGATGTGATAATATTGAATTTCTGTTTCATAGCTGTTCGTGGGGGCTTTTAGAACTTATGGGACCTATGAGACTTATAGGCCATTTAAGTCATCAAATCTCTTGGGTCAGTAATTACTCCAGTGACGGCTGCAGCGGCAGCCACAAGGGGCGAACAAAGAATGGTGCGCGCTCCGGGACCTTGGCGGCCCTCGAAATTACGGTTGCTCGTCGACAAACAGTATTTTCCGGCAGGAACCTTGTCGTCGTTCATGGCCAGGCAGGCCGAGCACCCCGGCTGCCGGATTTCAAAACCGGCTTCTTTCAGCACCTTGTCTATGCCCTCCTCCCTAATCTGACGGTCCACAGCCCATGATCCGGGAACCAGCCAGGCCACTACGTCTGGTGACTTCCTGCGCCCCTTGACCATGGTGGCAAAGTCCCGGAAATCTTCTAAGCGCCCGTTCGTACAGGCACCGAGGAATACGTAGTCAATCTTTTTGCCCAGCAACTTCTCACCAGGCAGGAACCCCATGTAGTCAAGAGCTTTCCTAAAATCGGCTCCACCCGCTGCAGGAATGGCTGAATCGATTCCAATTCCCATGCCGGGATTAGTTCCATAAGTAATTCGCGGGACAATATCTTCTGCCTTGAAAGTCAGTTCCTTATCGAATACGGCATTGTCATCGCTCTTCAATGTCTTCCAATAAGCCACGGCCTTGTCCCAAGCCTCGCCTTTCGGCGCAAACTCACGCCCACGCAGATAATTAATAGTGGTCTCGTCAGGAGCTATAAAACCACCACGCGCGCCCATCTCGATAGACAGGTTACAGAGCGTCAGTCGCCCTTCCATGGACATGCTGCGCACAACTTCGCCGGCATATTCGACGAAGTAGCCCGTAGCTCCGCTGGTGGTCAGCTCTGCCATCAGATAAAGCGCCACGTCCTTTGCAGTCACTCCCCTACCCAATCGTCCATCAATAGTGATGCGCATGGACTTTGGCTTCTGCTGCAGGATGCATTGCGAAGCCAGTACCATCTCAACCTCACTTGTGCCAATGCCAAAGGCTACAGCCCCCATCGCACCATGGGTAGAGGTGTGCGAGTCGCCACAGACAATGGTCATACCGGGCAATGACAGACCCTTTTCAGGGCCTACGACATGGATGATGCCATTATCCTTCGACATCATGCCGAAATGGGTGAGCCCGAACTCACGCGCATTGTCTGCCAAAGCATCGACCTGACGTCTGGATATGGGATCGGCTATGGGCTTGTCCTGATCATGGGTAGGGGTGTTGTGGTCGGGCATGCAGTAGATCTGATGAGGACGGAAACACTTCAGCCCACGAGCCCTCATGCCATCGAAGGCCTGCGGAGAGGTCACCTCATGGCAATAGAGGCGGTCAATATACAGCTGCGTGGGGCCATCGGGCACCATCTGTACCACGTGGGCATCCCATATTTTGTCGAAGAGTGTGTTCATTCAGTTTTCTTGAATTTGTTGATACAGTCAATATAGGCCTCGACCGAGGCTGTCACAATATCCGTGTCGGCACCAAAGCCATAGTACATGGATCCGTCATACTCTACCTGCATGTGCACCTTACCCACATCGTCGGAGCCTTTCGAGATGGCCTGTATAGTAAACTCTTTCAGCGTCATCTTCTTCATGATAATCTTCTTCAGCGCCTTGATAGCTGCATCCACCGGGCCATTGCCACTTGAAGCTGCCTCGAACTTCTGTCCACTGATATCCAATCCAATACTGGCCACACTCTTGACACCCTTGCCAGTAGTCACCTGTAGGAAATCCAGGCGTACGGCGTGCTGGTCGGCTGTGTCAGCTCCTGCCAGCATCAGCACGTCGGCATCGTTCACCTCTTTTTTCTGGTCGGCCAACTGCAGGAACTTCTCATAGACCTTATCCAGCTTTTCCTCCGATAGATCCACGCCATTCACATGCAGACGATACTTCAGGGCAGCACGGCCGCTGCGGGCAGTGAGCACGATAGAGTTGTCATCGATGCCCACATCCTTTGGATCCATAATCTCATAGGTCTGCACGTTCTTCAGCACACCATCCTGATGAATGCCGCTGGAGTGGGCAAATGCATTGCGTCCCACCACGGCCTTGTTAGGCTGCACAGGCATGTTCATCAGCGAACTGACAAGTCTCGAAGTAGGATAAATCTTGGTCGTGTTGATATTGGTATCAATACAGATTCCCTTATGACATTTCAGAATCATCGCAATCTCTTCAAGCGAAGTGTTGCCCGCTCTTTCACCAATGCCGTTAATCGTCACCTCCACCTGCCTGGCACCATTCAGTACACCTTCCAGGGTATTGGCCGTTGCCATGCCCAGATCATTGTGGCAGTGGGTAGAGATAACTGCCTTGTCAATACCGTCGACATGCTCCATCAGGTAGCGAATCTTCCCGCCGAACTCATCGGGCAGACAATATCCGGTGGTGTCAGGGATGTTGACAACCGTAGCTCCTGCTTTAATTACAGCCTCGACCACCTGTGCCAGATAAGCGTTCTCGGTACGACCGGCATCCTCAGCATAGAACTCCACGTCCTCGACATACTTCTTGGCATACTTCACGGCCCGCACGGCCCGCTCGATGATCTCCTCGCGCGTACTACAGAATTTATATTGAATGTGAGAGTCGCTGGTGCCTATGCCCGTATGTATTCTCTTGTGCTTGGCATACTGCAATGCTTCGGCAGCGACATCTATGTCGCGCTCCACAGCACGGGTCAGGGCACAGATGGTTGGCCAGGTCACTGCCTTTGAAATCTCTATCACACTATGGAAATCACCTGGCGAGGAAATGGGAAACCCAGCCTCTATCACATCGACGCCCAACTGCTCCAAGGCCTTTGCCACCTGAATCTTCTCTATGGTGTTCAGCTGGCAACCCGGAACCTGCTCGCCATCGCGCAGGGTGGTGTCGAAAACAAAAAGTCTGTCGTTCATAAATCTTTATACCTTAAAACTGAATCTAAAATCGTCTGTTCGGGTGCAAAATTACAACTTTTTAAGTCAACAAACGAACGATTCATAAAAAATAAACCACGAAAATCAACAAACCGTCATGTTTTAACGTTTATTTAACGTTTTGCCAAACAAAAGACCAAAGGCTGAATGCTGCCTGCCAATAAAAACAGAAAGCCTTCAGCCTTAGGGTCTAACGGTCTATCGACCAATAACCTTACGAATTGGGCAGCTCAAGCCACTTCACGTAGCAGAAATCCTGACGGTGAGGCAGGTTCTTGTTCTTCGGGTACATGCGCACAGCACTCCTGTACTGTCCTGCCTGTGAGGGAGACAAGGTTGCCTCGAAGGTGTAGTTGTTACCTTCACGGCCAACCATCTTCAGCGGCTCAATGCTGTAAATACGCTCCTCGCCTTCCTTGTTGACGAAGATGTTGATTTTCTCCAAGCCAACAGCATCGTCGAGCCCCTGCTCATTGACGACATAGCGCAGGACATATTTCTCTCCGGTGTTGATTCCAGAAGCAGGATAGGTCCACTCCGACGAAACCACGTTAATGGCATCCCAGCGCTCTGCCACGGTTTCTTTCCACTGGGCAATCTCCTTTGCCAACTGGTTGTTGTTCTTCGTGATCTCGGCAAAGCGCTTGGCCTCCTTCTCGTAGAACTTCGAATAGTAGTCGTCAAGCTGGCGCTTCATGGTGTAATGAGGAGCAATCTGGGCGATGGAGTTCTTAATCACCTTGATCCAGCCCTCGCTGATGCCCTTCTTGTTCTTCTTGTAATAAAGAGGAACAATCTCATTCTCCAGCAGACCATAGATGGTAGCTGCATCGAGTTGATCCTGATAGCCCTGGTTCTGATAGGTACGCTTCTCGGTGAGCGCCCAACCGGCACCCTCACGATAGCCCTCCAGCCACCAGCCATCCTTCACGCTGAGGTTGACCACACCATTCATCTCTGCCTTCTCGCCCGAAGTGCCCGATGCCTCGAGAGGACGTGTCGGGGTGTTCATCCAGATGTCAACACCGCTCACCAAGCGACGGGCCAGCAGGAAGTCGTAGTCCTCAAGGAAGATAATCTTGCCCAGGAACTCGGCACGCTGCGAAATCTCATAGATGCGCTTGATAAGGCCCTGTCCTGCACCGTCGGCGGGATGTGCCTTACCGGCGAAGAGGAAGATGACGGGATGCTCAGGATCGTTGACAATCTTGTTCAGACGGTCGAGATCAGTAAACAGCAGGTGTGCACGCTTATAGGTGGCGAAACGGCGGCAGAAGCCGATGACCAATGCATTGGGGTTCATCTTCTCCAAAAGACGTACCACACGTGAAGGATCGCCCTGGTTGCGCAGCCATGTCTCGCGGAACTGCTCCTTGATATAATCGAAGAGCTTGATCTTCAGAGCCATGCGTGTAGCCCAGATTTCCTCATCAGGCACCTGATAGATTGCTTCCCAGATGTTCTGGTTCGACTGGTCAGCCATAAAGTTCTTGTCGAAATACTTCTCGTAGAGCTTGCGCCACTCGGTGGCTGCCCACGTCGGGAAATGCACACCGTTGGTCACATAGCCCACATGGTTCTCCTCGGGGAAATAGCCGGCCCAGATGTTGGCAAACATCTTCTGCGACACCCATCCGTGGAGCTTCGACACGCCATTGACTTCCTGGCAGGTGTTGCAGGCAAAGGTAGACATGCAGAACTTCTCACCGTGGTCATCGGGATTGGTACGACCCATGCCGATGAACTCGTCCCAGGATATACCGAGCTTCTGCGGATAGCTGCCCATGTACTTGCCAAAGAGACCTTCGTCGAAGTAATCGTGGCCGGCAGGAACGGGAGTGTGCACAGTATAAAGGCCGCTGGCACGCACCAGCTCCATGGCCTGGTTGAAAGTCAAGCCATCCTCGATATAGTCACAGAGGCGCTGCAGGTTGCACAGGGCTGCATGACCCTCGTTGCAGTGATAGATTTCCTTCTTAATGCCCAGTTTCTTCAGTGTGAGCACACCGCCGATACCGAGCAGAATCTCCTGCTTCAGTCGGTTCTCCCAGTCACCGCCATAGAGCGAGTGGGTGATGGGTTTGTCGAACTCAGAGTTCATTTCATTGTCAGTATCAAGAAGATACAGCTTGATACGACCAACGTTGACCACCCACACATAAGCATGAACCTGATAGTTGGTATAGGGAACATCGACCACCACGGGCGTGCCGTTCTCATCGAGCACACGCTCAATAGGCAGCGAGGTGAAGTTCTGTGCCTCGTACTTGGCAATCTGTTGTCCGTCCATCGAAAGGCTCTGTGTGAAATAGCCGAAACGATAAAGGAAGCCCACTGCCACCATGTCCACGTTGCTGTCGCTGGCTTCTTTCAGGTAGTCACCAGCAAGCATGCCAAGACCGCCCGAGTAGATTTTCAGAGCCGAGTGCATGCCGTACTCCATGGAGAAGTATGCCACCGATGGACGGTTTGCGTCGGGTTTGACATCCATATAGTTGCGGAACAGCTGATAGACGGCTTTGATGCGCTTCATAAGGGCCTTGTCGTTGACGATGGCCTCCTTGCGGGGCAGGCTAAGGCGTTCAAGCAGCATCACTGGGTTGTGCTTCACATCGTGGTAGAGTTCCGGGTCAAGGTCGCGGAACAAGTCGCGAGCCTCATAGTTCCACACCCACCACAGGTTGTGGGCAATCTCGTCGAGGCACTTCAGTTCTTCGGGAAGACTCGATTTCACGGTCAGCTCCTTCCACTGAGGAGCATTCACGTAGTCAGCTTTGATTTTCATTGTTGTTATTTATTTTGGTTGTTGATGTCATTTTCTTATGAGACTGACAAGACCTATGCAGCTATGACCTTGCAGCGGCTTTTCTCAGTGCTATGTCGTAGGCCTCATAATAATATTTGATGAACTCTTTCCAGAGGGCTTTCTTCGAGAGAGCCCCTGCATTCTTGCGACATTTGTCTATTTCCTTCTGTGACAATCCTGAGTAGTAGGCCACGGTATCCTTGATGATGTCGGCCACTTCAGAATAGTTGTAGTCGGTGCGATGAATCACCTTCACGCCGTCCTCAATTTCTCCGTAGTGTCCGAACTCCTTATTGGCCCAGAGGCCGAAGCCAGCCAAATCGGTGGTGACGCAGGGCACCTTGAAAGCCACAGCCTCAAGCGGCGTATACCCCCACGGCTCATAGTACGAGGGATAGATGCACAGGTCGTTGCCAAGCACCATGTCATAGTAGCTCAGGTTCATGATGCCATCCTTGCCGTCAAGGTAACAGGGCAGGAAGATGACTTTCACCTTGTCTTCAGGCCTGTTGTGCATGTCGTAGAACTTCATCATGTTCAACACATTGTCGTGGCCCATGTTATGAAGCCAATGGGTTATCATGGGAACCTCAAGAGAACTCTGAGCATTCAGACCGCTCTGATTATTCTGACCTTTCTGCTTCTCCATCCTTTCCTGCAAATCCTGGCGAGGTTCGCCTACCCAGCCGGGCACATCGATGAAGGCCAGTACAGGCTTCTTCAGGTCGCGGTCGCGAAGCAGACGGTTCATTGCCTCAATGAACACGTCGATACCTTTGTTCCTGAATTCATAACGTCCTGATGTTGAAACGATCAGCGTGTCATCGTCCAAGTTTTCTCCAAGCAGCGCGTTTGCCACATCCAGCATCTTCCTCCTGGCCAGTTTGCGCTTACGTCCAAAGGCAGCAGTCTTGGGCACGAAACTGTCATCGAAGCCATTGGGCAGCACTACGTCGACAGGCTTGTCAAGCAGTTCCACACACTCATTGGCTGTGATGTCGCTCACAGTGGTGAAGCAGTCAACGTTCCACGCCGTCTGCTTCTCAACAGAGTGCTTCGACTGCATGTTCAGCTCTTCTGCCATCTGATCACCATTGTATGCAAACAGATAATCGTACAGGGGCTTCTGGTTTCCGGCAATAGAACGACCTATGCTCGTGGCATGTGTAGTGAAGATGGTGCCAATTTGCGGCACGTGGCTCTTAACGTAAAGCGCGCCTAAGCCACACATCCACTCATTAGCCTGGTAAACGACTTTCAACTCTCCACTTTCATTTAACCAGTTGTAAAGGCTTTCTACCACAAGGCCTGCTGCATAGGAGAACATGGAGGCCTCGTCATAGTCGCCATAGGCATGGAGCGAGTCTACCTGATAATTCTCCCAAAGCCACGTGTATATTTCGTTCTTCTTTTCAAAAAACGGAGCAAAGTCAACCAATACAGCTATTGGCTCGCCAGGAATAGTCCAACGGCCAACACGAACCGTCAGGCCCTGTTCCTTTGCCTCCCATTTCCACTGGGCAAAGAGCGACTTTTCTTCACGAAAATAAGGGCATTCCTGTTCTTTCCAAAAATCAGGCCCTATAAAAATTATCTTATCCCGAAGTCGTTCCTGCAACGTTCTCGCGCGTGTAGAAAGAACGGTGTATATTCCACCAACCTTATTGCAAACTTCCCAACTTGATTCAAAGATAAAATCCGGAGTCAACAATCTATTATCCATTGCTTTTGTTTATAAACGGCTGCAAAGGTACAATAAAAAATTTAAAAAAAAGCCTAATCCACTCATTAATTTTTCTCATTCTTACCATTAATTGATTTATATTTGCTACCTTTGCACTTAAAAAAACTGAGCAATGAAACGAATCTTTTTTACATTTTTAATACTTCACCTTGTCGCCAACGTTTCGGCACAGAACGATTCCAAGGCATTTCGCGCATATTTGGAGAATAAAGAATTTGACATTTACCTGCGAATCAATTTCTACGAGAAAAACATCGTCATTCCCGGTCAGGAATACTACGGCGAACTGCCAGGCTACCTGGGAAAGCTTCACAACCCGTTCTGCTGGGTCATTGTCGACGCACAAATGAAGGACGAACGCGAGGCCACGCTAAGCATCATCAATGACTATGGCAGCGAAGACCTCACAGCAACGCTCAGCCGCGAGAACGACTCCATCTACACGCTGCGCCAGGGACAGGGCAACAGCATCAGAATACCCCGCGACCGGAAATGGTTCAAACTGCCCCGCAATATTGAATTCAAGAGACGCAAATAACCCTTGCAACTCGGGGGCATTCCAGCCCGCTTCCATTTTGCGGCAAATCGTCCCTGCATTCTGCCGCAAAACACCATGCATTTTGCGGCAAATTGCATTTCGTTTTGCGGCAAAACGCAACCCGTTTTGCGGCAAATTGCTTAAGAAAGAAGGCCAGAACAGAGACCCAACCCACCCTACATTCTCAGTTTTTTATATATTTTAAGACGCAGAATGCACGAATTAAGCAAAAAAGCCGTAACTTTGCAGGTGAATTATTAATGTACACGCGCAGATATTATTATGAACCTGCGCATGTGATAATATTAACAACTAAAAGCTACAAGTGACAATGTTCAACAAAGAAACTTACATAAGGAGAAGAACTGAGCTGAAAAAACTGTTGGGAAGCGGACTGGTACTGCTGCCAGGCAACAACGAATCGCCCGCCAACTATCCTGCCAACGCCTATTCCCCCATGCGTCAGGACTCGACGTTTCTTTACTATTTCGGTCAGCACCGCGAGGGACTTTTCGGCATCATTGACGTTGACAACGACATTGACATGCTCCTTGGCGACGACATCGACATCGAGGACATCGTGTGGATGGGCTTCGTACCCAGCGTGGCCGACCTGGCCGCAGAGGTAGGAGTAAGCAGCACGGCCCCCATGAAGCAGCTAAGCGCCATCGTACAGGAGGCCAAGAAGGAAGGACGCACCATTCACTTCCTGCCCCCGTATCGCCACGACACGAAAATCATGTTCATGGACCTGCTGGGCATTCACCCCGACAAACAGAAGGAGTCAGCGTCCATAGCGCTAATCAAAGCAGTGGTGAAAATGCGCTCGACCAAGGAGCTACAGGAAATACATGCCATAGAACTGGCCTGCAACGTGGGCTACGAGATGCACACCAAGGCACAGCATCTGATTGAGCCCGGCATGACCGAGCGCTACGTGGCCGGACAGGTCGACGGCATTGCACGCTCCAAGGCTCAGGGGGTATCATTCGCCACCATCTTCTCACAGCATGGCGAGATTATGCATGGCTCACCCTCGGACAACCTCCTAGAGAAGGGACGCCTCGTCATCTGCGACGCCGGCTGCGAACTGAACGACTACTGCTCGGACCACACACGCACCATGCCCGTAAGCGGCAAATTCACCCAGAAACAACTTGAAATATACAGCATCGTCGAGGAATGTCACGACTACGTCCTTGAAGTTGCCCGCCCCGGTGTGAAGTATATGGACGTGCACTTTGCCGTGTGTCGCCGCATGACCGAAAGGCTGAAGGAGTTAGGACTGATGAAGGGCGACACCGAGGAGGCCGTACGCGCCGGAGCCCACGCCATGTTCCTGCCCCACGGACTTGGCCACATGATGGGCATGGACGTACACGACATGGAGGGACTAGGACAGATTTACGTCGGTTTCGACGACGAGACGAGACCCAATCTGGAGCAGTTTGGAACCAACTGTCTGCGCATGGGACGCCGTCTGGAGCCAGGATTTGTGCTCACCGACGAGCCGGGCATCTACTTCATACCCCACCTCATCGACCTGTGGCGTAAGGAGCAGCACTGCGCCGATTTCCTGAACTTCGACAAGCTCGAAGAGTATAAGGACTTCGGTGGCATACGCATTGAGGATGACCTGCTCATTACCGAGGGCGGCTGCCGTTTCCTGGGGCATCAACGCATACCTTATCACCCCAACGAACTCGAGGGCATCATGGAGACGCTGCCGTTCTAACGGCCCATCGGACAATAACTGATTATTTCATAAAAACAACGTAATAAAATGAAGAAATTCTTATCGCTTGCACTGCTGGCCATGATGGCCATGGGTGCACAGGCTGAGGAGAAAAAGGACTCAGCCGCCAGCAACAAACCCGTGTTTACCATCATTAAGGAGATTCCCGTCACGTCGATGAAGGACCAGAACCGCTCAGGCACCTGTTGGGACTACTCCACACTGAGCTATTTCGAGGCCGAGATACTCAAGGCCACTGGCAAAAAGTACGACCTCTGCGAGAGCTTCGTGGCCAACAAGACCTACATGGAGCGTGCCATTCAGGTTGTTCG
>Ga0247611_10008239_pt1 | contig 12900 bp, 19 predicted proteins | sample 177DNAGHGhighgp2_FD_192422 | JGI IMG/M metagenome (GOLD analysis project Ga0247611, IMG submission 192422) | Sheep rumen microbial communities from Palmerston North, Manawatu-Wanganui, New Zealand - 1770 DNA GHGhigh gp2 | ecosystem: Host-associated > Mammals > Digestive system > Stomach > Rumen... | reverse complement strand
ATGTAAAGAAGATGTTCCGCTTGATTTGCGGGATGCCATTGATGAAAATGGAGAAGTATACTGTTGTCCTCATTGTAAATGGAAATTTAGGTATACTTTAAGATAAGCACCCTTAGCTCAGTTGGATAGAGCAACAGCCTTAAACGAAAGGAGTGCTATGGCGAGAAATCCCATAGTAGAATCTCCCTAAAACGGTGGAAGTCCTTTTAAGAAAGTAAACTAAGTAGTAGAGATGCCTTAATAGGTGAAATCAAAGCTATATGTCTAAAATTGAAATCACACTAACCAATAATGTGTAAGGATTATACCGTGCTAAAATGGACAAGTAGGAAATACTACACGAAAGTCTATAAACGTGTAGAGAGTATAGAGGAGATACCTAAGTTGAAATTGTGTATGGTGATTAGAGAGGAATCTTAATAACTCGTTAAACAAGCCGCACTCTAGCTAGAATTTCAATATGGTACTAATGTATTCCAGACCACAACAACTTAATTAGTCGCCAAGCGTCTGAAAAAGTTGGCTATGGTAACATAGTGTGGCAAGCTAAGCTGTGGGTCCTGCGTTCGAATCGCAGAGGGTGTACAATTATGAAAGAAAAACTAAAAGAATGGTTTTACCAAATCAATCATGCTAAATATAAGCATTATTTCGAGGAATGGTATTCAAACCTTACTCCTCAACAACTAAGATTTTATGAAAAAATATTTTAGATTGTAGTTTAATGCTATCATACATGGGTGCATATCGACGAACGTCCTTAGAGATGTACAAGATAATCGTGGAATGGCCCATTGGGGGTTGCATGTTCCAAGGCTGGCGAGGAACCCTTGCAAGGTTTCTGGGAGGGTCCGATTCCCTTCAGCTCCACACATTTACTTGCTTCGCAAGCAAATCTCTCCTTTTTGCCCCCGTCAAGGAGAGAGTACCAAAATTAAAGAGGACAGACAGCAAGTCTTTTAAGCATTATTATCAAAAAAATTTGTATTGAAATTTCTTGATCCCTTTGGGTTTGACTCCCAGTATTGTGAGTTTGGTACTGCTCACAGTAGCGTCGATGTTGAACAGACGCTTAGCTAAGTCCTCTTAAATGGTTCAGTGAGCTCCCATGGCGGGAGACCCGGCTTGTCACGCCGTGCAAATAAGGGTTCGAATCCCTTCTGGACCGCAAGTCCAAAATAAAGAAACAATTAAAGTGTTTAAAAAGGTAAAGTTATGACAGTATTAAAAACAGACCAGAAGATACTAAATAAGTATTTAAATGGTAAAACTATCAAACGAGCCTTACAAACACCTTCAAAACATGTTCGAGGTTATGCTACTGATAATGAAGCTCTTTTTATAGCTACACAGACACAGAAGAGTAAACTTATTAGTATAGTAGCCTTAGTTACTTTACAGAAAGGTTGGAATTCATCTATGCATATGGAAGGTTCCTACTTAGTATGTCTTCTTTATCCTTAAGGACTAAATGTCCTTAAACGTACAGGTAGCATAATTGGCAGTGTGACTAGACTCCAAATCTAGAAAGCGTGGGTTCGATTCCTTCCCTGTATGCAAACCTTTTACGAAAGAAATGATCTCACTAAGTGCTTTGTCTGTGAAGATAGAGCACTTTAAATAGGCAATTGTCCGAGCGACTAGGTGGCGGTCTGCAAAACCGTCTAGACAGGTTTGACTCCTGTATTGCCTTCTTTAGTATTGCTTTAAGTTAATTATTTTCTTAGTACTCGGTCTGTGAAGATAGAGTACCATATCGCAGAGTAGAGTAGTGGCCTAACTCACCTGTCTCATAAGCAGGTATAGCCCATAAGGCTATCGCTAGTTCGAATCTAGCCTCTGCAACAACAAGAAGTATTAAGATTCGTAGCAGTCGAACTGAGAGTACAGTGCGATGGTTGGCAACTAGTGAAGGTACTCTAAGCCTAAAGATAAGTCCAACTGAACCCTGCAATGCTTCTTTAAAGAGAACAAACAGTAATGTATTGCCCAATATCGGCCATAATGTAGGTAAAATACCGAAGACAGCGTATGCTCGTCCAGCCACCTGGAGCCCACTGCCAACAACCTATTATAGAGTCTGGTAAGATGTGATTCCTATATAACAAGGACACAATGGCGGCCGGCCAAAGCAAGTTCTCTTTAACTAGAATTCCTCTGTAGTAGTTCTGATAGGAGTGGATGAAAAGAATGAATAAGAGGAATTCTTTCTGCCGACGTAACGGGGTGAGTCTGTAAAACTCATCTGCATTAACAAATTCCCGTAGTGGACTCGCAGTAAATAGGTTCGAATCCTATCGGCGGCACGTATTATGAAGAAACTATTGTTATTTTTCTTCGCTTTGCTACTATTAAGTTGTAGCCATGAATCTATTAGCACTCAGGATTATGTAAGCAACAAATTTAAGACTGAGTTTGTGGATTCCTTCGGTACTCCAGATGCTAATCACTACTGGGGATTTGAACGTTCTTCTACAAGAGCAATTGATCCAAATTCTAACATGTGGACATGGAGACCTGAAGATGTTACAGATAATGAAGCCAGAGATGTAGATAATTGGTTTAAAAATAATCCTAATCCATTGTCAATTTCTATAGATTGGTCTAACTTTTTTGTTCAACATGTAGTTGGACATCATGGTAATATGGATCAATTGTGGAGTACAGAACATATTTATAACTTCAATGCCAATAAAGGTAGTATTCAGAAAGTTGTAAATGGTTCTACATCACATTGGCAATATCATAACTCTTTAGATAGTAAGTTCCACGATGAGTATGTAATAGTATGTATTAATGGAAATTATTATGTAGGTTTTGACTTCTTAGCTAATGGACAAAATCCAAATCAAAAAGAGGCTAGAGATGGTATCTATAATGATTGGATTGTAAAGGTTACTCCTGCTTACAATAAGATGATTATAGCAGAAGATCTTGGAGTAGCAGAAAGTGATTTTGATTATAATGATGTTGTGTTTGGAGTGGACGGAAATGTTGTAACTTTACTTGCTGCAGGAGGAACTCTTCCTCTTTATATAAATGGAGTAGAAGTACATAATGCATTTGGTGTAACTACCTCAGTAATGGTAAACACAGTTAATTTCTATGAGTATCCTCCAGTTCAATTTAAAATAGGAAATTATACATTACAGAATATTCCTATTAGAGTTGAAGGAAAGAATGGGGAATATCTCATTCCTTGGTTTAAGGGAGAACCTTCTGCTAAGATATGTGTAGACCATGGATTCCTATGGAGTCCAGAAAGGGTTCCTATTCAAACTACATATCCTTTATTTAAAGAGTATGTAAAAGACCAGACTATTAAGTTCTGGTAAGAAATAAAAGAGAGTATTCTCTGGTGTTATTTGACAATTTACCAATTCTGCCCTGTTAAATCAGAGGTACTCTCTTCTATGCCCCTATAGCTTTAATTGGTAGAGCAACGGTTTTGTAAGCCGAAGGTTGTCAGTTCGAGTCTGGCTGGGGGCCAAATTATATTAATGTTTAATGATTATGGGTTATATTTATTGTATTACTAATTTAATTAATAGTAAACGTTATGTAGGAAAGACTACATAGACTCCAGAGGAAAGGTTCAAAGAACATTGTAGTGATGCATTTAAAACTAGATGTGAAAAAAGGCCTTTATACAGTGCTTTTAATAAATATGGAGTTGAAAATTTTAAAGTAGAAGAACTTGAATATGTAGAAGATGATTCTAAATTAGAAGAAAGGGAAATATATTGGATATAGGAATTACAAACCTATGGTAGTAATGGATATAATGCTACTAAAGGAGGAGATGGAACTTTAATATATGATCATAATGAAATAATAGAACTGGCAAGATTAGGTTATACTTAGCAACAAATATCTGATAAGCTTGGTTGTTGTAAGGATACTATATATAAAGTTCTTAAGGCTCATGGAGTTAAAGTCAGGAATGGACAGGCTAAATTAATAGCCCAATATGATTTAGCTGGTAACTATATACAAACTTTTTGGGGAAGTAATGATGCACAAGAATGGTTATTAACTCATGGAATTACTTCTAATAAAAACGCAAAAGCACATATTAAAAATTGTTGTGGAGGTAAAGAAAAACAATGTTATGGTTATATGTGGAAATACATTCCTGAGCCAGAATGAGTCTGGCTAGGGGCTCAAAATTTTAATTATAAAGACATGAGAGAAGTAAAATTTGAAGAAATCATTAAAGGAATTAATAATTTGGATTACTTAGAAGGATCCAAAGAAAAATTCGAGTTTGCAGTAGCTAATAATACTGGAGTAATACAAGGTAGAGCTATTATAAATAAAAAAGAATATCTTGTAGTTTATGCTGATGGTAAGCAAGTATGGTATATTGATCCTGATGTTATGGAACTCTATGATACCATAAGAAGAATTAGTATATATTTTAATTGTACTGATAACTCTAAGTATTATATCTACGACTAATACGCACCGTTCTAAGTGCAGACTTAGGACTGTTGTGGTTACGTGACCAACTCAAGGTGACATCTTAGGATGGAGAAGGTCAAAAGAGTACTTACAGCAATGTTTCTTGTACTAAGTTATATGAACAAAGTTGTTGTACTCTTAGAGCGGGCTTTGGTCCGCTCTTTTGGTCTCATAGCTCAGTCAGGTAGAGCAATAGATTTTTAATCTATTGGGCCAGGGTTCGAATCCCTGTGGGGCCACTTATGAAGATAAAAATAGCAGAAATAGGCTGTTCCTTAATGGAATTTGGAACCCTAGTGGATTGTTATCCAAGAGTATGTTTTTTATGTAAGCATCGTGGTTATAAATATTTTGAAGATAAAGAAGTTACACCTAAAGAATTAGTAGATTTAATAAATAGCTTTCATTATGTAATAAAGGGAGATGATGGTCAGGTTTCGGAGTAGTCCATCTTTGGTAATTTCTAGAATTGCTAAATGGTCTAAGTAAGGCGCCCTTCCTATAAGGTATAAAATAAAATCTAAAAATAGAGATAGTAAATGAAATTAGTAGTATTATTTTTTGGATGCTATATATTCCTAACTATAATTATGTGTGGAATTGCATCAATGGTTAACAGTAAGTTTGTACATAACTTTGCTATGGCACTATGGTGTAGCTTTCCATTCATTTGTGTATTAACTGCATTAGTTATGCTTATCCTCTTATAAAGGACACTTACAGCAAATAACGTAAAATTCTAAATTATGGTTTTAGGCGATTTACTTTTGTGTCCTTTCTAAATAAAGAGAACATCCAGCAAGATTGTTGGTTCAAAGTTTAAATATCAGGAATTCAAACTGAATGGGTTCAAATCCCTGTGTTCTCTTTTAAATAGACTTACTTAATCACTTTCATATAAAAAGAAGTCGTCAGCAAATACTTTTACAAATCTAGGTCTGCCAAACTTGCCAAGACCCATCGTCTAGTGGTTAGGACACCCAGCTCTAAATTGGGAAACGACAGTTCGAATCTGTATTGGCACAAACGACTTCTTAAATAGAGCTATCCTCTAATAGGTTAGGAGACGTGACTGATAATCACGCAATCCCAGTTCAAATCTGGGTAGCTCTACGATATTAGTTTGACTTTGATCGTAATTATTATGTAGGAGATGGTCTGTGAAGATAGTCTCTTTTAAATAGATAGTTCATTACTCTCCTTATGGAGAGTTGTTCTATATAAAGAGTTCAAACCAAAACATTCAAAAACAAACCAAACCAATTCAATTCAAACGTTTTCACAACTAAAGAATGTTTCTGCTTAGGCAGGAATGTTTTTTGTGAATGCCTCCTGATTACGTGTAGTTAGGAGGTAAAATGTTTTGGACTCAGTCCCATTAGGTTGCAAACTAGTGGGACTTTTGGAGGTATAGCGTAGGTGGTTGTTGCGCGTGGGTCTGAAAAACCCAAGGCCTGTGGTTCGTCTCCCAGTGCCTCCACTTTAATCTTTATTTTATGGAAAAATAGTGTACAAAATGTAAACAATGGAAAGACGAAGAAGAATTCGCCTGGAAAAACAAAGCAGAAGGTAAAAGACATTCTCAATGTAAAGAATGTAGGAGAAAAGCAGATAATGAAAGATACGCTAATGATCCTAATAGGAGAGAAGCAATAAAAGCAGTACATAAAAATCAAGTAAATTACATAAAAGAATATGTCTAGAATGTGAAAAAACATTCTAAATGTGCTATTTGTGGAGATACTAGATGGTATGTACTTGATTTTCATCATGTAGATGGAAAAGATTTTACTATTTCTGAAAAAGTTAGAGAAGGGTGTTCTTTGAATACCATTAAAGAAGAGATCAAAAAGTGTATCTTAGTATGTGCTAATTGTCACAGAGAAATCCATTATAAAGAAAGATTAAAAGAGGTATAAGTCGCTGGTTCGACTCGACCCTGCCCCACTAAAGAGTGCATACAGCAAATCTTATTTTAGTTCCGAACTTTTAATTCGATAGGCTTAAATAGCACTCTTTTTAAACAAGAAGTTAGCATCAATGACCATACAAAGATCTTATACAGCAAATTTTTCAATCAAGCATCCGATTTGTAATCAGAAGTAGCTAGTAGTAAAAACGAGATCTTATAAGGAGCACAAACAGCAAATACCAACACAAGTATGATTTTCATTCATAAAGATTGGTTGAGTGCTCCTTTTTAATTGTAAATAATGTTATTATGAATAATCCATTTAAAGAAGACAAAGTTGGAAAAGCAAAAGAAGAAGCTAGAGAATTCTGGCAACTTAAAGAGAAAGATGGAGAAATTTGGATAACTTACAATGGTTCTCCAGTTATTCCAGAATCTATGTTAAAGAAACCCGCTCTTGAAACTCTACTGGAGATTAGAGAGCTTTATGTTAAATCTCAAAATGTATTACAAAATGCAAAAACTTAATGTATTGTTAGCATTACGTCAGAAGCTTGCTAATCGTTACAATCAAATGGTTGGCGATTACACAAGTTTCTTTAAAAACAAGCAAGGTGCTTTTAGAGGTACTCTAAAAACTCACGCACCGCTTGAGGGTTATCCTGTAGACCTTACTAAGGTTGCTAATGAGCGTGTTGTTACTACTGTAAAGGAGAAGATGGATTGGTTCATCAATGAAGCCTTGGAGTACTACAATACTGCTCTAACTATTGAAGCTTCTAATGGTGAAGGAGCTCCTGCAGTTCCACTAGAATTTGATGGTAAAACTTATGGGCCATATCCCGCTACAGTTTTATTGAGAATGAGGGGAATTTTCGAGAGTGATAAATTTGCTCAGATGCTTGGTCTCATTCCTGTTAGAGAGGCTACTAGAGTTTGGGTTGAGGCTGATGAGGATGAGGATTACAAGAAGCGTGGAATTGTCCAGACTGAACGTCAAAGTGGTGAGACTAAGACTACTGAGACACATGAGGAAATTCTCAAAGATCCCAACCTTGATCCTCAGCACCTTCCATCTAACTATCGTGCTCAGGTAACAAAAGTTTCTTCGACTATTAAGACTGGTGATTATACTACTCAGTTCTTTAGTGGTGAATGGACACATGAGAAGCGTGCTGCTCTTCTGAAAAGAAGAAGTGAACTTCTTGATTCTATTGATATTGCTTTGCAGAAGGTTAATGACCGAGAACCAAAGGAATGTCATATTAATGAGTTACTTACTCATCTTATTTATGGCTAATTAAATATTAGTATATGACCATAGCTTTAGCTTTACACATTAGCATTATATAATCCTAGATGATTAGTATTAGCATTGTGGTCAAAGCTTTAGCATTTAAGGTCACTGTGTGTTACGTATCCTGGTGACTATTACAGTTTCCGATAATCACGGGTTCAAATCCCGTCTTCCCCTCAATAGTCATATTAAAAGGTTTTGTATTACAAAGGTCTTTCAACTCTTAGGTTCGTGAGAATATAAGAGTTTACGGGGAAGTCGTCTAGTGGTTAGGACATCGGAGTTATCTAGCTTCAGCTTAAAGGGATATAAAGTAATGCACAAATACTTATGGATTAGTAAGACGGATTTGTCGCTAATCCTAGGGGGAGTAGATCAGTGGTAGATCAATAGTCGCCAAAACTGTGTGTCGTTGGTTCGAATCCAACCTCCCCTGCTTTTTTTTTCATTATTATTATAATATTTTTTTAAAGTCTCGGTTCGTGAGAATAGAGGCTTATTTGGTGCAGTGCTGGAATTGGTTAGACAGGTCTAGATATTTAATCTAGAGGTACAAGTATTCTAGGTATGTACGTGGGAGTTCGAGTCTCTCCTGCACCACTAAAGGAAGTCAAACAGCAATTTCTAATAATTTTGTCTTTACAAGACCGGGGTCGCAGGTTCAAATCCTGTCCTCCCTACTTTTCCATGTTTTATGGGGAGGTAGCTCAGTTGGCTAGAGCACGTACTTAGTTAGACTTCCTTTTACTTATAAAGAGAACAAACAGCACTTCGTACTAAGGATTTGGCCCGTTAGTGGTGGTTCGAGTCCATCTCCCTCCGCACCCATAAAATCTTTTTCAGGAGGGATAGTGTAAAAGCGTAGCACGACGTATGTAAGTTCTCTTTTAAAATTTAAGATCTCTGTTCAAAGACGTAGGTGAGACGTTGCCTTATCAAGGAATACCCTAGCTCCGGATAATTTGCGCATGAAGACCGGATATGTGTTGTAGTTAATAAGGCATTAAGAGGCTGACAGACTCTTAGTGGATGAAAGACTATGTATATTCCGAACAGAGATTATGGGGGAGTTTAAGAACTCCTCCGTTTTGGAGGAATAAGCCTAATTGCTAAGGCAGTGCTCTTGAAAAGCACCAGTAATCGTGTAAAAGCGGTGTGTGGGTTGGAGTCCCACTTCCTCCTCTATGAAAAAATGTATGTTACACAAATGTGATGCTCATTGTTGTTATAATATAGCATTTGAGCATGGTGAATTAGAGCGATTCCATTTTATGATAGTTAATCCTGTACTTGGATATACTCCTTTTGGAGGAGTAAACATAGCTATGACTAATTGGGATCTGGACAAAAATAAATGTCCCTTCTTGCGAGCCGATCGTAGATGTAATATCTATGATAATAGGCCTGATGTATGTAGAAAGTTTGGAGAAATACCAGAACTGCCTTGTGAGTATCTGAAGGACACGCCTTAAAAGTAGACTCCCTTGGTAAGGGCAACGCTAGTAGGAGAAGTTACCGTAGGCAACCACTTTTAGTAGAGTTGTACGGGATAGTGAAATGTTTTGATACTGGAAAAGTATTGACTAGATTACTAGAAATATGCAAATCCCTAGTTCTGGTTTCGGAGAGTTGGGTGAGTGGTTTAAACCGTCGGTTTGCTAAACCGATGCTCGTATAAAAGCGAGCCACTGGTTCGAATCCAGTACTCTCCTCTATTATTTAACAATTAAAAGTGATTTATTATGCAGATTAGTGAAAAAGAACATGAGTATCATAAGCCCGATGATATTCATCCATTTAGGGCGCAGAGACAACCAGTGAGACATCAACAAGTAACAGGAGGAGATGAAAAATGGTATCAGTGAGAAGTCAGGTGTTAGGAAGTCATACAGAAGTATGTGATTTCATCAATTCTAGAAGAATGAGTCAATCTCAAATTCTTGCGATTACTCATAATGCTGGATTTTATACATTATTTTATTATGCTTGAATTTATAAAGCCATTAGAGCAAGACTTTCTAAATAGAAAGCAAGCTCAAAAGCTCTTAGATGCTGGTGTTAATATGTCCGATGCTAAATACTTCTTATTTAGAAGAGTAAATAGAGAATATATTGGACTAAAAAATGAATGTACCTTTGGGAATAATGCAATTCCAACTTATTCTGTAGGAGAAGTAGCAAGAAAAATAAATGCTGCTGATTTAGATGGGAATAATCTTGTAAAAACTTTAATAAAATGGAACAAAAAGTAAAAGAAATTATTATAGATAAATTAGGTCTGAATGAGAAAAACTACTCTGAAGACTCCAGTTTTAGAGAAGATTGGGGATGTGATTCTTTGGATTTAGTGGAAGTTATAATGGAATGTGAAAGAGAATTTAATGTTTCCATTACTGACGAAGCTGTAGGAAAAATGCAAACTCCAAAAGATCTAATTAAATACATTAAGGAACACAAGAAGTAAGTGTTCTTTAGGGCCTATAGCTCAGTTGGTTAGAGCAGTAGGTTAGAGTTTCTGAGACAATTCAACAAGGTGACGGAGGAGTAGTTTTCTCCAGGTATTAGCACCTTTAAGTGTTACTTAACTACAGGTAATACTGTTTTGTCTCTCTTGGGCCTTTAGTTTAATGGTAAAAACACCAGCCTCATAAGCTGCGAGAGTCTCAGTTCAACCCTGAGAGGGCCCACCATTAAATGTTCCAAAAACTTTGAATTTCTGAAATCTATATGTATATTAGGGCTAGATGAAATATTATTAATTTTTAAAAATTTATATTATGACAAATAACCCTAATAATTATGAAAATTAGAAACTAAGAGGTTTAAAACGTAAGTATGAATACGTAGTTAAAAGAGGTGGTAAATGCGAATGCTGTGGATATGATAAAAACCTAGCAGTATTAGAATTTCATCATCGTAATCCAAAAGAAAAAGAATTTCAAGTTGATGTTCGAGCATTCTCTAATCATAGTCTAGAAAAGTTAGAAGAAGAACTAGAGAAATGTGAATTGTTATGTGCAAATTGTCATAGAGAACATCATAACCCTGAGTTGACTATGGAAAATATTCCAGATATAATAAAAGAAGCTCAAGATAAGAAGTCTTTTAGTAACCAAGAAGAATATGGACAAGTATGTCCAGTTTGTGGTAAAAGATTTCCTAAATCTAAAGGAAAGATATATTGTTCCGAAGAGTGTAGATGGAAAGCTAAAGGTTATCCTTCTATAGAAGAAGTAAATGAACAGTATGAAATTCTTAAAAATTGGGAAAAGGTTGCTCAGCATTTTGGATTAACTCGTAAAATAATACAAGGAATAAGAAAAAGAAACTCATAATCAGTAGGTCCCAGGTTCAAACCCTGGTGGGCCCACATTTTTAATTAAAACTTAACAATAATGAGATTTACTAGAAATAAAGATGGATTGGCTGTTACAGAATTAGAGCCTCATCTCGTTAATCATGAAAGAGCTAAACTAATTATTGAGAATTTAATTGGAACTGATGGAAGGATCTATCCTGTTCCATACTCCTTTATAAAGGATGATACATTGGATACTCTTAATTTAGTTATGCAAGTACTAGGTCTTTATACTTTTCCAACTTTGGAATTGTGTGAATGGCTTTCCTCTCAAATAGATGACAATCCAGAGCTTGAGCCACATAGTGCTTTAGAAATATGTGCTGGCACAGGTTGGATTGGACGTCAATTAAGAATTTTATCTACAGATATAAAGAACATGGAAAATCCTACTGTTCAAAAAATTATGCTTGATACTTATTCTATTCCTACTTTATATGCTGATGATGTAGAAACACTAGAAGCTTCTGATGCTGTTAAAAAATATCAGCCAGATATAGTAATAGGAAGTTATGTAACATCTAAGCAATTAGTAGATAAAATAGATAAGAAAAAAGCTATGACTATAGGAATTCCTCTTCCTTATGGTGGTGTTATAAAACAAAACCTTATGGATTTAGCAAGAAAAGAAATACAGGTTGGTGTTGATATAAAAGGAATATTTAGAAAGGTCTATAAAGTGATTCTTATATGTAACATGAGAACTCATCGAAATGAATCATATATAAGTCTTCCACATCAATCCTATTCATTTCCTTGGTTAGTTACTAGAGGTGATGTTTCTCAGGCTAGAATATTAGTATTCGAAAATAAATTATGGTAGATAGGCAACATTGGAACTTTAAAATTATAATACTTTTAGGACGTATCATAGCCAAGTATCCCGAACTAAGATTTTGTCAGATACTATCTATATTAGGATTAGATAAGGATAATTTTTATGAAGAACCAGATGAAACCTGGAAGAAAATATCTGAGAGTAGAATTATTAACAATATATAATTCAAAATTTATATACTATGCAGAAGAGCCTTGTGAGCATTATATTGTAGACACTAAAAGAGGTAAAATGCTTAAAATAGCTATTGCTGGTATAATGGATAATACTCTTAAGAAAAATTTTGAAGCTACATGCACATTTGACTGGGTATATATTCCCGTCAGATTTGTTAAATCACTTAAGGAAGGCGTCAGCAGTATTAGATTCTTCGCATTTTAGGGTTTTAGTTATTGTGCCTTCCTTCTATTTAAATGGAGAGTCTTCGTAGACTCTCCCTTTGTTTTGATATGATAGAATTTGGTTTAAAACACAAACATTCTTCTGGTTGGCATAAGAAGTTTCCAAGACAGAAGATTGAGCGTGAAAGTCCTATGCATCTAGGGATGCATGCACACTTAAAATTCAGAAGTGAATGGTTTGAAGGTAGAGAAGGTTATTTATCTTGGAAAGACTTAGATAAATTCTTTGAAAGACATCTTGGAAAGAATGTAGATAAAGTATTCTCTGAATATGTAAAGAGAGCTAAGAGGTTTGACCATGATGTTAGTCTTAGAGATGCTTTTTATGATGCTCTAAATCCAAAAAGAAGATACCAAAAGCAAACTTACTGTATAGATTCTCAAAATAGAATTGCTAAATTTAAAGAAAACAATGAGAAAATTGTAACTCATAAAGAGGCATATGCTTATAATGAATCTCACTATCCAAGAGATGTAAGGTCATATTTAAAAGAGAATCAAATCGTTCCATTTGGAGAATTTTATCTAAGAGAGCGATATGATAACTGGACTAAAAAGCCTATCTATATATGCAGTAAGGATTGGTATAATACAGTACTTGCTATAGGTACGGGTAAGCAATTTATAAGG
>Ga0247611_10008238_pt1 | contig 12901 bp, 31 predicted proteins | sample 177DNAGHGhighgp2_FD_192422 | JGI IMG/M metagenome (GOLD analysis project Ga0247611, IMG submission 192422) | Sheep rumen microbial communities from Palmerston North, Manawatu-Wanganui, New Zealand - 1770 DNA GHGhigh gp2 | ecosystem: Host-associated > Mammals > Digestive system > Stomach > Rumen... | reverse complement strand
GTCCCACTCCTGAACACGTGTTCGGGTGGGTATGGGGACTACTTAATCGTGCGCGATTAGTTTGTGTGCAGCCTAAATTTGTTTGTGGGCAAACCTTTTGTATACACACTATTAGTGTGCAGCCATTTTATTTTCATTTGTGTGCAAACTATTCGTACCCTAATAGCTGGTATCACAACATATCGCACGCTATCGCATAGCGCACTATTCAATCGTACACAATGCAATAATCAACGCTAGAACACACGTTCGTTAGTACACACGTTCGGCCAGCAGATATCCGTACATACGTTCGTAGGAACACACGTTCGGCCAGCAGACACTAGAACACACGTTCGGTTATTTAATCCCCTATATAGTACGCGCGTGCGCGTTGTCTCGTATGGTTTTAATAGCCGAACACGTGTTCTGTTTTCGGTAGTTGATAAACCTTTTGATGTGATATCGGCAAACTATTGATGGGTAGTCCCATAAGAGTTTTAACAGTTATCACAATTCCTACACATTCCAAATTCATGCTTTTACCTCGTGTTTTGTACCGTTTTTGGTACCTCGAAAAAGTTTCCAAAAACTCGCTAACCTTCCTCATTTGACAGCAGGTATTCCAACTGGCATAGTTGTAGCCAACAAACGGACAGAGACGAAAGGAGGAAAGGACATGAGGGACCCACCTATGCCATAGCGCCCAATCTCTAGGGAGATTGTCACCCAAAGGCGCAGACACAAATCGGTGGTGAACATTGAGAATTGTATATTGAAGTGATGAGCTTCCAAAGAGACGCATGAACAGGCTCCCTAGCTGCAAGATTCTGATGGTGACAGCATCAGCGCTCAAGTGCAGATATAGCACCCATAAACCGGAATAAGTGTATCTCTTGAGGGGTGCAAGACCCACCACAACACTAGGACTATCGACAGGTGAAATATCTTTGTCGGTGGAATACAGACGGCATCTGTAAGTGCCACAAATGGGCTGGAAGCAAGTTGTACGCCAATTAGGTGGAAGCGCTCTAGTTGTACGGCCTTTGGTAATGAAGGTGCCGCTTGTGTTGTGGGCACTACATAACAGTTGTGCCTACAACACAGGCGTTGTGTCTGTGTAATCAACCAATCAACCAAACGGAAGGAAGGTGCCTACAATGGCAAAGAAGAGCAATCGCACACATGAGGACTATATCTATCGTCTGCTTTATGTAGATAACAATCATCAAATGCAGAACGTAGACCTGCTGGTGTCTGCGCAGAACAAATCTCAAGCGGAAGCAAAGGGACAGGAGCAGCTTGTGCTCATGGCCTACAGTGACCTTCGCTATATCACTGAGGGTGCAGTGGCTTTGAGTGCCGACGTGCTCAAGCTTTCCCCGCGCTATTTCAGCAGTCTCGTCAGCGGATGCTGGACTCTTGTAGAGTGTGAGCGTCAAATCTCCGTCTCTCGTCATGAGTCAAAGCGTAGTGAGGAATCCATCACCAAAGCCGCTGATAAAAGGCGTGACTCCAATGGGAAGAAACGTCGCTGGTCCAAAGCTGCCAAGGCTGCACGCAAGGCACGTCAGGAGAATACTGGCAAGCTCGGCTTCGAGCTTGTGGCATAACGAACAACAACGAGTGAGTACCCAACACGTGGGCGAGCTTGTACTACGAGCTTGCCCATTGTTGCGCACTTGCAATCCAACAGAAAGAAGGAGAGGAATAGCCATGCCTAACGAGTTTCGTGCCAACAAATACTGTGGCGGCGTGTACTGTGGCAACGGCGAGTTTGCCACGTTCGCAGAGGCCCTAGCATTCGCAGACGATGGGTTCTGCGACTATGTGAGGATAGTTGCCCCTGACGGGCGCAACTTCCGCATTCACTTTGACCCTGACGATTCTAAACTCTAACCAAATTAGGGCCGGGTTTCGCTACGATTCCCGGCCCTGAAATCCTCTGGTCATAAACCGAGTATAATCCTTCTAGCAGAGAAAGGAGGATTATGCGAGCTGACAAGGCGATACGAGCTATGTTGGATAGGGAAAACGCATCAACTATCCAAGTGTCTCGTGAGCTTGGCAAAAGCGACGGGTACATAACTGCCATACTTGCCAAACGAACGATACCAAAGGCCGATACAATGTCATCAATCTGTGACGTGTTAGGCTACGAGCTTGTGGCAAAGAGCCGAGACGATGACTTTGAAATACCTATCGACCCACAAGAGTAACGAACTTTGAACCCCGCCTACGAGCGGGGTTTTTCTTGCAGAAAGGAAACCGCCATGTTCAACTACGAGTCCGGCGAAGTAACACGCAACGACTTCAACTATGCCCTTGTAAACTTCTGCGAGCATTGGGTTGAGAAGGTTGCCGTACCCATTCTCAAGCACGCCGACGATTTGTACGACAATCAGGCGATTCGCTATCTCGTCATGCGCTATGACGAACTGAACGAACGCTATCACCGTCAGCGCAAGAACTACATGGAAGACGTGCTCGAAGGGGCCGCAAACCCCATCGAGCCTAGCGAATACCTTGCACGTGAGAGGCACGAGCTGCAAGGCTTGTTGTACGAAATGCTCAAAGTCAAGTAGAAAGGACCAACCATGCACATCACGACGAGAGGTCACCCCCCTTGACGAATTGAACGTTCCTTGCGGATGGAGTCTTCCGGCGTGGTAGGACACGTGGCAGCAGAACGATTCCGCAAGCGCAGCACGGGGACCGTGGGTTTCCTACGGCTCACGGTTCCCCGTGTGAAGTGATGCCCGACGATGCCCGGATTTGGCTAACGAATCTGGGCATCGTTGCGTATCGGCAACCTGCATCAAAGACCAAAAGAAAGGAGAATACGATGCAGAAGGTAACGATGACCATTGGTCACAAGATTGGGCTTGTGGAAGCCCTAGACTCCGCTGCCATCTGCGCGGCGATTACCGCGACCCTTGCGATTGACGCATTCACTGCCATCCCCTGCGTTGGCATGTGGAAGGGAATCCCAGAGAACTCGACTCGCATTGAGGTTGTCTGCGACGAGTCCGAGGCCAACCGAATCGCTGGGCTTGTCCCCACACTCGCATGGCAGTTGAACCAAGAGGCCATCATGCTTGAGGTGGCTCCCTGCGCAGTGTCGTTCCCCACGGCAGTTGTCCCTGCCCTTGCTATGGCATAGGAGTGACGAGCCATGAGCAAAGAGCAGCTTATATCCGAGCTTAAGAAGCTAATCGCAGAGCTTAGCTTCTTCGCAGATGATGACCCCGACAACGAGTTTGGCATTGAGAACAAGGCCATGCTCGAACATTGCCAGAAGGAACTGGCAGCACTTACCGCTTAAGGCACATGCAAACGAAAGGAGAATACCATGTGCAAGAAGTACGACAAGGCCCTCGACAACCTCTATGACAAGCTCCGTGGCGAGAACGTCACCGAGCGTAGGGCCATCTTCACCAAGGACGATAACGGGGAGAAGGACTATCTCGGGTTCTTTGCGGTCATCGATTCCACCATTGCCAACTTCTTCGACGTGGACAACGATGGCAAGGTCCACATCTCCGATTTTGTCCCCTACTACGGTGGCATGTCCAACCGTCGTATCGCCAACGATTTCGGCGCACCCGGCGCTATGGTGTGCCGCTGCTAAAAATTTTACCACCAATCATCAATAATTGAACCAAGAAACGAACCGAGGGTAGCGTGGTGACCGACTGAAGGCCCGCGTCCCGGTGTAGGTGAGGTTCAATCTCATGAAAGGATTCCCATGAACTACGAAGCCATCATCTCAAACCTCTGTGACTGCATCATCATCTTGCTTGTTGCCCTGCCCGTGGTGTTCTACATGGGTGTCGAGCACGAGAGAAGGGCGGCTTTTCGCCGCTACGAGCAGGCCCGCATGGCCTACACGGCCCAGCGAATCCGCGACCTTAACAAGTAGACGGACATGACCAAACGAAAGGAGAACACCATGTCCCACAACGCAGTAGCCACGAACTGGAATGGAAAGACCGTCGAAGTGACCTTCAAGGCAGGGACCGAGAAGCGACATGCCCGCCTTGACGAGCTGGCCGACAAGGCCCACAAGGCTTTCCATCGTATGGGCCTCTATACGATTCGCCTTGACCTCATCGACGGGGAGCGCATTCCGTATGCGTTCCAGTACAGCAGGTAGTCATGGGCGAGTGGCTTTCAGACACGCCCATCTTTCAGGCAACGATGACAGAAGCACAGAAGGCAGACGCCGCAAACTTCAGAAAGAAGGTAACCATGCCCGCAACGATTCCGAACCTGTTCACCGCCGACCAGCCCACCAACAACGAGTCCAACACCACTAAGAAGGAGAACACCATGACCAACAAGACCGCCACCAAGAAGACCGCTGCCAAGACCACCAAGAAGGCTACCGCCAAGAAGGAGACGAAGATGAACGAGCTTAAGGGACAGGATTACGTCCGCGACCTCAAGGCCAAGTACGAGAACGCCGTCAAGATGGCCGCTACGCTGGGACTCAAGCCCAAGGGCGAGGGCGCACCCACGAACTTTGTCACTGGAAAGAACGTGAACCGTGACAAGGCGCAGAACGATTCCCTGCTTGTCGTGGCCGCTGTCGAGGGCTATCCCACGAACGAGTGGGCAACCCGCAACCAGATTCATGCCAACAAGGGCAAGGTAATCCCCGGCTCCTATGGGGCAAAGATGTTCATCCCGAAGGGCAAGGACGAGAACGGCAACCCGAAGTTCGCTTACTACGACGTGTTCAACATGGCCTGCATCGAGTGGGAGGACGGCAAGCCTGAGACGTTCACCAAGCCCACGACTCCGAGCAAGTCGGCCTTTAAGCCCATCACCCTCAACCTCCCCGGTGGTGGCTCCATGACCGTGCACAACAAGGCAGAGCTGAATCAGTACAAAAAGATTGTCGCAATGATGTCATAACGAATCCTGCACTCCCTGCCCGCCCACTTGGAAACGAGTGGGCGGTTGGATGGATGCAGGCCAAAAGAGAAAGGAAACGAGATGGCCGACATGTTCAAGAAAGGTACGAGGAAGCTTTGGGGTAACGAGTGGGGCGATGATTGGAATGCTCCGCACGGTCACTCCAAGCGACGCACTGAAGGAAGGAAGCGCATCAAGCGTTCTACACGTCACAGACTCAAGCAGGAGCTTTGCAAGTCGATTTACGAATAGGAGTACGAGCCATCGGCTTGTCCCCTGCCCGCCTGTTTGGAAACGAACAGGCGGTTGGATGGGCAAATCGAAGAGAAAGGAACACCCATGTCTTACAAGCGCTACATCTGCAAGAAGGCTCCGAAGGTTCATAACGTCCTTGCAAACGAGTCTGCTTCACCAAAGTACCAGAAGGAGCTTCATCGCTCCCTCTACGAATATGACTGGAACGAGTGGGACCGCCCTCGCAAGGTGTCCCGCTGCTGGAAGGACCAGAGCAAGCGTCGCAACCAGTACAAGCCCGTCCTGATGTACTAGGAGGTAACGAATGACAGACAACGAATACTTCGAGGCCAGACGCGCAGTGATTCGCAAGCTTGCAGTGATTCGCAAGCTCAACGCTCTTGGCACGATGAACAAACGAGTCTACTGCAAGCTCAACGAGCCGATAGCCGTGGGCAAGAGGTCGTACGACTTCATTGCCTTGGACTTCAACCCGTTCTGCCTTGACATCCTTGGCCCCGAGACGATGGCATTCCCTGCCGTAAGACTGAGTGACGGCACGTTTGACATTGCCGACTGGGGTGACTTGGACGCATGGTACGACTCGAAGCCCGACTTCGAGCGCTATGCCGAAGAGATGAACGCCTCAGTCATTGACGAGTCCGAGTACGTATACCCAACCTGCTAGGAGGTAACGATGTCCCTCGAAGTAAGCCTGAAAGTAACAATGTCCGCCAACTTCATTTTGGACGTATCCGACATTGAGGAAGCACTGGACGAGAACCCCAGTGCCTACAAGACTCTCTGCGAGCACATCGTAGACAGCGACTATTTCTGGGAGCACTTCGCAGTCCCCACTTTCCATCGCTTCCTTGACGAAGAGAAATACGAATCCGAATACATCGGGGACGGTTGTGGTTATGAGACAGTCCATGTCGATGCCTTGTGGGACGATTACGTTGAGGACAGCTTCATTGCCGAGATGAAGCACGACCAGCTTGTGGAGCAGCTTCATGCCGCTGTCAACGAAGAGGACTTCGCAGAGATAGCGCGACTCGCCGCGCTTCTTTCCAACCAACGAATCGCCGAGCCGTGGGAGGGTTAGGAATGTTCAAGTCTCATAACTACTGGAAGATGGATGACTTCACCAAGACCGTACTTGGGATGGTCAATCAAGACGAGCACTACGGAGCCCTATGGGTGCTCCGTCACTCCCCTGCCGCACGTCGAATCTTCGCAGAGATGCAGTACGTGCATCACTTCAGCGACTCTCATGGGTACTTCTGCGAAGAGATGGCATATCGAAAGGCGCTTGGCGACCTCTCATCGGAGGTAATAAACCTCCATCCGTGGTCACGTAACAGGCTCAACCCAAGGCGAATCATCGTCACTGGCTACGATTTCCTGCGACTGATGGAAGCATTGCATGAGGAAGCGGTGACCGACGAGTACGGCAAAACACGCATCAAGACAATCGAAGGGTGGTGGCAGGTGTGATTACGAACTTCTTCCTATGCTATGACCAGCGTACCCTAGTCGGCACAACCGAGTATCGCTACGACAGCGTACGGGTTGTACGAAGATGGCCAAGTCGTTGGCGAGCCGTACCAAATCGATAAGGGAAGTCTCAAGCGCAAGCTTGGTAAGCGGCTACCGAAGGAGTAAGTGTGAATATCAACAGCAACGAATTCAAAGAAGCGTTATTTGGCGAGATGGCAAGGAGATATGGCTCCCCTTTTGCCGTCAGGGTGTATAGCTACGACGGCAAGCCACGAGAGACTAAGGGCTTCGAGACGTTCGAGGAAGCCAAGCACCACATAGCCGACGTGGTAGGCTGTGACCTCTACGCAGACCGCATCGAGCTAGCCAAGGACGGAGAGGTTGTCAGCAAGGTCGATTGTTGGGAGCTACGGGACAAGGCACTTGTCGATGGCTACGAGTTCCCGGTACATAAGCATTTCTGGAAAGAGAATGAAGGCATGTACGTGAATCAATGGATTAAGGAGCAGCGTGAAAAGGCGCTTGCTTAGCAACGAATCATCAGTCAATGGCCCCTTTCGAGGGGCCTTTTCATTAAGGAGAAAAGGTTGGATAAGTTCAAGGAGCTTCGAGCGGCAATCGAGAACCAATTGAATGCAGAGACGAGCCTGTTGGAGTTCTACAGCAACGCCTATGTGATGAACAACTGCAAGGAGGCCGAGCAGAAGATGATGACTCATCACGGCAAGTGCAAGGCATTGAAGGACGTTCTTTGGTACGCATCACTTCTGAGCATGTCGGAGGAATAAGCATGTCAACACCGAACTTCGAGACGCAGTACGGACACCCTCTCATGATTGTCGATGACACCGACTACTACTTCCCTCGCTGCCCAAAGTGCGGCAGTTGGATGGAGAAGGTTGGTGATGAGTGGGACTGCTGCGAGTGCGAGTACCACACGGACGAACCAGAGGGCTTCGAGCTTGATGACTTCTCCTATGAGTTCGAGATTGAGCGTGTGCAGGACGAGCTTGAGGACTTCAACGACACGCTCATGTTCCACAAGCTGACCCTCAAGAGTGGCTACTACCGTGGAGTGCAGACGTACGTGGAAAGCAATGACCCGCACTACATGGAGAACTACGAGACACGTTACGAGTGGGACTTGTACCGCTCGCAAGCCATTCGCAAGTACGACTCAGAAGAGAGGAAGGTCAACAAGTACCTGCACAAGCTGAAGGACCAAGGGCTGAAAGAGTTGGAGCTGCGCTGCATCTTCAGCAACGGCGAAGCGATTTACGACTACGTATAGGAGGAACGCATGGACAAGAAGCGTTACGAGTACCTGAAGGAACTGTCGGACGAGTACGGGGTGCCGCTGGCAGTGGTTATCGAGGTGGCCGAGATGCTTGGCCCCAACGAGGACCACGACGGGCTTATCACCACGCTTGAGGACTACGAATACTACATCTAGGAGGACCCATGAAATACACAGACCCACTCGGAAAGACGCACGAGCTTAGCTTCTACAACAGCGTGTACCTCTTTGACAACTCATTAGCTGTCTTGGCATACGATTCCGATGACAGTCCGTATGCACACGTCACGGTCTGCCTAGGAAAGCCAATAAAACCGCTTCACACGTTCGTTGACGTGAACAACTGCAAGCGATTGGTTGACGCCCTCTACGAAGAGGGTGCCTTCTTCTACACGTACCGATACGAGAGAAGCGGGTACGTCGAGTACCCGGAGGTCGTGTGGGACGAGGAATGGCTAAAAGCAAACACGAAGGAGTTGGAGCAATGATACGTCGAGGGTTCATTACGCTTTGCGTTGCAACTGCCGCTGCGATTCTCAGCGGTGACGATGACGGGGAGGACGAGCTATGAAAAAGCACACGATGGAAGTGTTCGTCAACGGTCAGCGGGTGTTCATCCGCCACTACGAGACAAGCTTCATGAACGACGCCATCCGTGAGGTTGGCAAGGCGCTTGAGCAGACGGATGCAATCGCACAGCTGCTTGACGACATCGAGGTAATCCCGGTCAAGCAGTACGACCTAGTGTAGTATTCTCACTAGTCGTAGAAAGGAGAGCCATGACACCAGCGCAAACCACGAGCTACCGCTTCGAGCGGGACCAGAAGAAGCAGACGGAGTTCCGACACTCCATCATCTTCTCTTGGACGGGCCAAGAGGGCGAGAACCCGTTCCCTCCCGAGCTTCCAATGATTATCGGTGACAAGAAGGTTGTCTACAAGCCAGTGAAGGAGTAGCAGTGAACGAAATCGAGCAGCTTAAAGCAGAGTTGAAAACAGCAGAGGCCAAGGAGGACGCACTCTCAGACGTTCTCGCCAAGACTTGGGAGTATTTGGAGGTTGTCAAGGCCATGCACGAGGAAGCGCGCAAGGAACGCTCCGAAGTGTCCGAGAAGGTCATCAAGTACATGAACGAGCACTCACTGTAACACACAACGGCAAGAAGGTAGTCCAGAGGCCCGCTTTCGAGCGGGCTTCTTGCCATAGAGACGAAAAGGAGAGACACGTGGCAAACGGAGACACCAAACTCAAGGACTGGTACACCAACGAGTTCCCAAATGACCCCTGCGGCAACGACATGGACGGCAAGGCCACGTTCTACGACCTGTATGTGGCTTTGGATGTACACGAGGATGTGTACAAGGTCATCTTCAACGGCAATCCCAGCGATTCCATCGTGAGGGAGCGCTGCTTTGCGGGACTAGCAGAGATTATGGGCTGCGAATACAACTACATCTACGACCAGTGGCTCCGTAAGCCCGGTGAGACAAAGAAGCCAGTGCAGAAGAACGAGGACGCACCGAAGGTTGGCGATATCTGGTACAGCCAGTGGGGTTATGACCAGACGAACATCGACTACTACCAAGTGACGAAAGTCACAAAGGCGATGGTGTGGCTGACCCCAATCGGCTCGCACACCACCGAGACGGGCTTCATGAGTGGCGAGTGCATCCCACTCCCCGACCATTTCTGCGGAAAGGCGGAGCGTCACAAGTTCAAGACGCACAAGTTCAACGGCAAGGATGAGTTCTACTGCTCCATCAACAGCTACAAGAACGCCTACGAGTGGGATGGCGAGCCGAAGCGTTGCAGTTGGTACGCATAAGGAGGAAGCATGTGCTACGGATGGCGGTATTGCAACATCAAAGTACCAGAGCGCGTCGCTCTCATGGACAAGCGAGCAGATATCTTGGAGGTCATACGAATCCTCACGGGGCGTGAGGCAGATGACTACTGGGAAGCAACGACCGGAAGCTCTCCGTTCGAGCCGTATGACGAAGCGGACGTTGACTTCGTGGTTAACGGGGAGGTTTTCGCACTCTCGTATGACTACATGCTTGACGGAAGCGGTACGGCACGAATCTTCAGAAGCACGCTCATATTTCAGGGCAGTCAAAGCGCATAAGGAGGACGAAATGAAAGCAGTGTTCAGCGCAAACCCGTACAAGTTCTGGAATCGTGGCTGCAAGGGGACGCTTCACCTGTTCGATGATGACAAGGCTGCTGAGGCGTACTTCACGATTCTTTGGAACGAATACGTGAACTACCCATATGCAAGGGAAGACGATGGCAAGCACATCCCAATGATTATCGACACGCCGAACGAGGTCGAGGTCGCTGAGTGCTGGGCAAGGCTTGTCTGTGACTTCGCAAGCATCATTGGCTACGACCGCATAGAGTTTCATCGCTCTGAGGAAACGAAATACTTCTTCGACCTGCTCGAAGCGGACCTCAACGTATGCGAAAGGTTTCACACTGCAACGAACTGGACGTGGCCCAGCGACAACCCATTCTTGGATGGAATCGTGGTGTCGAACATCGGCGTAGATACTGACTCCGACTTCTGGAAATGGAAGAAGGAATCACCGCATGAGTTAGAGGAAAAGCTTTGCGACCTGCTGCATGACGTGTTCGACATAGAGCCGTTCGAGTGGTACGACCCTGACACAAACGAACGCAACGGAGAGCTGGTCTATACGGAAGAGATAGTACCTAGCGCAGCGTAACGAATCCAAACAAGCAAGGAAATCGAGGGCCATCCAATCGAGGGTGGCCCTCAGTCATAAGGAGAGAGCATGATTAACAGCTACAAGCGTTCGTACAAGGCAGAGGGCGTCGGCGTCAACAAAATCGACTGCGAAATCTACTACTCGAAGGGCAGCTACAACTACTTCACCTACTCGGAGCAGCCGCGTGGCTACTACTTCTCAATCCAGCCGTTGCATGTCGAGGATTGTGGCACCTACATTTCCGAGTCGTTCAGCGCCTTCTCTGGCGAGAAGGGCATCGTGCTCCCCTGCCAACGACAGTCAAAAGGTCGCTACGAACAAGCCAAGGGAATGATGGACGGGCTTGTAGACAAGTACCTCACGGACTTCTGCAACCGCAAGAACATCAAGCTTCTAGGCAACGAATACGAAGAGCATGAGTATCAGCGCAGCGTGTAGGGAGGAATGACATGAACGACAAGCGTTATCTTGACGCACTTGTACCAAAGAGGTTTGCAGAGTTGCTTCCAAACCCAAGCGAGAAGGACGTTACGGGAGATGAGGCGATTGCATACGTCCATTGGAGCGCAAAGGGTGATGTCTGGGACATGAACGACATCTGCTGGGACTGGTTTGCCACAGGGTATGACCCGGAAACCGAAACCTATCACGGCCTAGCCTGTGGATTCGAGCCTGAGCTTGGTAGCTGGACGATTGAGCAGTTCGAGAACGTCAATGAGCTGTTTGGGACGAACATCATCGAGCTTGACACACATTGGATTCCACAGTCGATTGCACCTATCAGAAAGATGTACACATAAGGAGAAGTCAATGGCACGTAACTACGAGTTTGACATGTACCCGCACGAAGAGAGCATCAAGGCACCGTACGAGAGCCTTACGGAAGCCTACGAGGTTGCAAGGAAGCTCGCCTTTGCGCTTGGCGATACCGTCAACGTGTGGCGAGAGTGTATCAACAATCCGGATGTGTCCGCAATGGTGGGTAGCGTGTACAGGGATGGAAGCATTGTCGGCATCACGCCAAGTGATGCCGTCGAGAACCTGATGTGCGACTACGTTTAGGAGGTAGTAGTGAAGGACGTTTACTACGAGTTGGAACGTCGTGCGGAAGGCTACGTTGACGAGGGAGAGTCTGACAAGAACGACGCATTCCAGATGGCCTATGAGGACATGCTCTCCAGCAGCGACAGCGATTGGAAGCTCTGGCAGCTCATCAAGGACTGCTTCACGACGGACGAAATCATTGACGCACTTGACGCCCGCGAGAAGCTGTACGACCACGCAAGGTTCGAGACGGAAAGCAACATCGAGAACTACATCTACTACAACACATACAGCCTTTACTTCTGCGAGAAGGCAGACAAGCTAACCGAATACGACTGCGAGGAAGTCGTAGGCAAAGACAAGCTCAAGTCCATGCTTGATGACTACAAGACTGACGGATTCATCAAGTTTGATGAGGACAAGTACGATATTTGGCTCTACGGACCAGTGGAAGAAGAGGAATGACCATGCACTTTGTCAAGGAATGGGAACTCATCGACCCATCATGCTACGAATGGCAGGGAACCTACGATGATGAAGAAGCCTATCAGTTCTTGGCAGTGACAAGCCCAGACAATGAGAGCTTCTATGTCGTATCAGCATTCATGGACTACGACCTGTACAAAGACCTCAAGTCAATGAAGCTGCTGTACCCATACGAGACAAAGACAAAGATGATGTTTCTCTTCGAGACGGACGAGCTTCACGACCCATCAAACTTCATAGAGAAGTGCGACTCGTTCGAGGAAGCCTGTCACTTTATAGACCGACGCAAGCAATGGTGTGAGAAGCCAAGCGACTAGGAGGAAGACATGGACGAAGCCAAGAGGAAGAGCATCATCGACCGCATCAAGAAGCTGCTGGCACTTGCGGCAGACAATCCCAGCGCAGCGGAAGCGACAGCAGCCGCACTCAAGGCACAGAAGCTAATCGCCGACAACGACGTGGCGAAGTCAGAGCTGTACGAGAAGGTCGAGGAAACCATCAGCGAGATTCACAGCGACCGCTACAAGGGCAACCTGTGGTCGCTTGTGCTTGCCCGCACGATTGCCGACAACTTCCGCTGCCAGCTCTACCGCCACGGGTTCCAAGAGTGGGGCGGCAAGGAGTACAGCATCGTGTTCGTCGGCTACGAGACTGACGCACAGGCTGCGACGGTCACGTTCAACAACCTGTTCAAGATTGGCAACAGGCTGGCG
>Ga0247611_10008237_pt1 | contig 12902 bp, 12 predicted proteins | sample 177DNAGHGhighgp2_FD_192422 | JGI IMG/M metagenome (GOLD analysis project Ga0247611, IMG submission 192422) | Sheep rumen microbial communities from Palmerston North, Manawatu-Wanganui, New Zealand - 1770 DNA GHGhigh gp2 | ecosystem: Host-associated > Mammals > Digestive system > Stomach > Rumen... | reverse complement strand
AGGCAGGAAAATATACTTGTCTGTGTAGCCTGTCTTTTTGCTCGTCACCTTGTAGCCCGCAACGCCGCCAAAGGTGGTGTTGCCTGCTGCCTGCCACTCCCATGTGCAGTTGTCACGCAAATCCAGCACCTCCTCAATGGTAGGCATACGCCATGCACTGCCCCAGTTGGCTGTGGCCGCGTCGTCCGCTGCGTCAAGCACGGTCTTGTCGCTGCCTGTGTATTTGGTGAAGGTGCTGCCGCCGTCAGTGGTGAACTTGTAGGTTGACCAGCTGTAGTCGCTCTTCGGTGCAGTCTCGCCCCATGCGAAGTAGTCGCCGAAGTCCTCCGGCTTCTCCGCGCCTACGTTGCACGTTGCCCACTTTACAGACAATCCTAAATCTACAGATTCATAACTATCTACATTACTGGATATTATCTCCTCATTATCTTTTTCTTCACTAGAATTAGGTATAGTCACAGCAAGTCGAAATCCCACTAGTCTGCTTTTTAGGTTCGGAGACCCATAGTTACGGTAGAAAACGGTCTTAATTTGCCATGGATCTTGAAAAGAACCATTTCTTGTAACACGCCCATAAGATGAAGAAACAGGACCTTTGGGGTCAATTTGTGGAGCACTATTATACTGGTCATACCAGTCTTGACACCATTCTGCAACATTACCTGACATATCATACAGTCCCAATTCATTAGGCTTTTTGGTAGCTACGTCTTTAGTGGTGCTTCCCTGTGCAACAACCTCATTATAATTATTACTTCCACTGTAAATATAACCTTTGCTAAGGTTTCCTCCTCGCGCAGCGAATTCCCATTCGGCTTCTGTGAGTAAGCGAAATTCAATTCCTGTTAATTTATTCAGTTTTGATATAAAGTCTTGGCAATTATTCCAGCTTACAGTCTCAACAGGATGATGTTCCCCTGGATATTCAGAGGGGTTGGTTCCTTCTATCGCTTGCCAAAGTTCTTGGGTCACTTGAGTTTCTCCAACATAGTAATCATGTGTCAAAGTAACCTGATGAACAGGCTCTTGGATGTTAACCATATTTGAGTTATGTGGACCGTTATCACTTCCCATTAGAAAAGTGCCACATTTGACCTTAATCAAAGAAAAAGTTATACCATTGCAACTTACATCGAGTCTGTTTGGATAAGACACATTATCGTTTTCTTCACTAGGGTAATTGTTTTCCTCTTTACTGCCATAATTTTCACAGTCTTTGTCACACGAAGTCAGTGATATTGCGATGGTGGCAACTATTGCCACCATCACAATATTGTATAAATACTTCTTCATAGGCATCAGAACTTATATGCTGCACCAACAGTGAAGACAACCTGACCGTAGTCACTGATAAGCTGATACTTAGTCTCAAAGTTAAGTTTCCAACTGTCAGACAAATCAAAGTCTACGCCTGCACCGAGATTTGCACCGAATTTACCTGTAGAGTTAGAACTGTCAGATGAGGAAGAAGATGATGACGACGAGCCAGAGCCGTAGGCTCTATATAAATCATACCAATCACCTAATGCATCTTCCATTGCACCTTCTATGTCAGTTATAACACGCTTGTACGTTACACCAGCAAGTGGGTAAACTTTAATGCTGTTTGCTACAGGGATAAGATAGTGGAAGTTTAAGTTAACATCCCATGATGAGACATAATCTTTCTTCAAGAAATAGTTAAAAGATGCCTCACCGCGGAATTGGTCAATGAAACGGTACTGTGCTTTCGCTCCAAAACCTATTGTACCAATGTCTCCTGTTGCCAATGATACGTTAACTCCAATTGCACCCCTTGAATCATCAGAACTTGTTCTTGAAGACTTTGAGTTAGAGAACTGTGCAGATGCACTTGTTGCCAGCATTACCAATGCCGCGAACATGAATAATGTTTTTTTCATAATCTTGTTTGTTTTTTATGATTAATACTAATTAGAAATTTGCTTTTTGAAACGTATCAGCCCATTAATGGTTACTGTATTGTCTGTGAAAGAATGATTTTTGGATTCTTCTGAATCGTAGTAATAATTATTGTATTCTGGATAGTAGGCTCCATTACTATAATCATCAAATGTGAAGGTGACATTGTTGAATGACAGTGTTATATAGTTATTCTTGTATGAGACGAATTGTATTTTTCCATTTAACGGCAAGTCCAAATCATAGTATTTAATCCTTGTTAGTGTTCTGGCATATTCTGCAGATGTATACTCCTCACCTATGCTTAACCCACTCCCTAAGTGCATTAGACTAGGATCTTCGTTTGGAGCGGCCGTCAACGCTGTACCACTTTTTGTCGTCAACGGATCAAAAGATTTGAAACTAATGTAAAAGAACACACCATATTTTGCATCATCAGCACCATCAGTGAGCGGAACATCAATTGCACTCACTTTAAAAAAGCATTCGTCATCGTAAGGTTCACCATTGGAATTTGTCGCAAAAGAGTAAGATGTACCAAGACCATCACACAAATAGTAGTAAGTCTTTCCATTCAGTTTGAAGACATCTTTGGCAACATACGTTATGCCTCCGTCAGAAGTGTCATAGTCTGAATAATTGTCATCGTTTTTGTCGCATGAAACAACAGACATGAAACACACAGCTAAAAACAATATAGATAATGTTTGCAAGACGTTATTTTTCATAGATACAAATCTTTGACGATGAGTTATTTCAGATTAAAGTTCATTCTCCATATATTTGCGATACCAGTTACGCTGCCACGCTGTGAGATGAAGTAGATGTACTGTCCGTCTCTGCTCCATGCAGGACTGATGTCGTCCGCAGCATGATAGGTGAGCTGAGTGAGTTGTGAGCCGTCAAGGTGACACACGAACAGGTCGGTGTTGCTGTAGCCGTTGCGTGTGCCGTTGTCAAGTTTGTTGCTGCCGACAAACAATATCCAGTTACCGTCAGGCGATACCACGGGCGATGTGAAACTGCGCATACCGTCAGTAACGATACACTCCTCAATGCCTGTCTCTACGTTTACTCTCCATATCTCAGAACGCCCCTCGTCGTTGCTGCGGGCACATATTACCGACTTGTTGTCAGACAGCGGGAATGGATTCATGCCAATGGTGTATGTTGACAGGAAGTTGTCCTTGATGTTATGACTCCATATACTTGTGCTGTTAGCCTCGCTGCGTGCGAAGAATACCTGGCTCATATCATTGGAGTATATCGGACTGTAGTCCTGCGCTCCGCTTGTTATCTGGCGGCATACGTAGCCATTCTTCGCGTCGGTCTGGTATAGCTGCGTGGTCTTGCCGTTTATTTCAGAGAAACAGATGTATTTGCCGTCAGGCGAATAGTTGAAGTCCACCACGTGCTGGCGGTGGGTACGCTGTATCGCTCCGCCCTGCTTCGTGAGGTCCTTTATGAAGATATTGGTTGAGTTGTTACGCTCTGCCACAAAGGCGATGTCATTTCCATCTACCGATATGCCGAGAATCCTGTTTGAGAACCATTCGCAACCACTTGCCCTGCGCCTTACCTCTGGCATACATACAGCGTCGTTGTCATTGGTTATTTTAGTAAAGTTAATGCCTGATTCCTCTTTTACTGATACAACGGAATAGTCAACGCTTTGTGCGCTGATAGCGAGCGGGGAGAGTAAAGAAAGTCCCAAAGTTATCGACAGTCTATTCATAGTTTATTTTAATGTTACACCTATAGACTCTCTGATTTGGTGTGGTTAATAGTAAGATTAAGGTTACTGACATAAACAAAAAAGACGTGGAGCCTGTATCCGTTGCTCGCTCCACTCTTCAAGGCCCTAGGAATTGCCCATTACTGTCAGAACGAGCAACCTAAGACCCCCACGCCGATATGATAATACCTGCGCCTTGTTTATATGTACACGTATTCCATAATATGTGTGCGCAATATATACGTACACTATTATGAAAAAGATACAATAAGGGCTTGCATAAAATCATACCCATGGGCATCTATCGTTGCTATGTCCCTTGACAGTAATTGAAAAGTTTCCTAGGCTTTTGAAGAGTCAGAGAACAAAGCGCGTGATAAACGCCTTTTCCATATATGTAATCTCCCCTTGCGGCTATGTCGTCTGTTTAATCAGACGTATGTTCCATCTCTTTGGATTAGCCTTTTCCCGATGTCTTGAAAGACATCTTCAGCGTGGGAGATATTGCAAAGATAGTAAAAATATGTTAATGTGCAAATTTTTTCGCATAATTTTTTTACCTATTGCAACACTTTTATTTTTTTGAGTGGCTATACAGTGCATAGCCATAGACAAATCGCCAGTCAGATACGTTTAGTAATTATTCGGGATTTGTTAAATGTTGAGATGTATTTCAGAAGATTTATGGATAATTTTTGGTAATTCCTGTCAATAAAAGAATATAACGGCAATTATCAGGAGTTACCCAGAAATAATTTCACGAAAGTTTTGTTCACTTGGTACAGATGACCGCTAGTCTTTGCTGCTTGCCAAAGCAAGAATTATGACAAATCTAGCCATTATTATCTATGTGAAGCTATAGAAATTGTCAGAAATTGTCATAATTGTCGTTTTATTTCGGCTGATACATTATCGTCGCGTTTATATTTGCGCTTCGCAAAATCCGCTGAGCCCAAAACTCACGTTAATAAAGATGGTGTAAAAGAATTGGTGTAAATGATGGTGGTGTAAAGGGGGAGGAGTTGAGAGAATGTAGGGAAGTGTAATACATTTGAACAGAAAAAGAAAAGGAATTCGTTTTGAACGGAATAAGAAAAAGGATAGGTCTTTGAACAGAAAAAGAAAAGGGACTCGATATCAATTGCTTGAAAATCGAGTCCCCAAAGAGTTAGAGAGAGAGAGGTGGGCGCTGAGGGATTCGAACCCCCGACCCTCTGCTTGTAAGGCAGACGCTCTGAACCAACTGAGCTAAGCGCCCTCTAATTATCTGTTATTTCAATGAACTTGCAAGTAAGTAACAACGACATAGGTTTCTTCGTTTTGTGGGCGCTGAGGGATTCGAACCCCCGACCCTCTGCTTGTAAGGCAGACGCTCTGAACCAACTGAGCTAAGCGCCCTAATGCCCTTGTTTCTTGATTGCGTGTGCAAAGGTACGAAGTTTTTTTTATTTGTGCAAGTATTTGTACAAATATTTTTTATTTTTTTTCTCTAATCATGAAAAATCATGAAAATATCTATGCTGATTGCGGAAAAAACAGTTTCCAAAGCTTTGTTTACATTATATATAATGTGTGTAGGATATATAATACAAAATAAAATATGTGTAGGGCTCCCTGTATCGGGACGTTCCCCAAAAACAAAGGCGGTTTCTTCTTAGAAACCGCCTTTGTTTTTGGGGACGAATGCTTCCCATGTCTGATCATCATAGAAAACTCGTATTTCTGTTACTTTTCTCTTCTGCTGGGAAGATACGTTTATGTGTGGAATAACTTCAGTGCTGTTATCTTCGATTTGTGGAAATGCAGTACGTTGTCTTTCTGCATAATTTTGCTGATGACTGCTTTCTTTATAATTTGGTCTGACTGCCATATTGGCACTCTGCTGTGTATGGCTTTGAACGATATTATTTTGTTCCAGATTTTGTTGTGCAGAAGATGAGCGTGGGGTAGTTGGTGAGTAATTTTGAAAAGACTCGTTGTAACCTTCATTGTCATTTCTGGAAGGATTAGTAGAGGGCTGTTGATATGTTTTATTGACAATCTCGTTTTGTGTATCATTAAAATTCAAAACCTGTGGTGATGCAGACGATGTGTTGGGCTGCATATCAAAAATGTCCTGTTTTGGGGTAGGAGAAGAAGGATCCATATTTTTACCATCTGCAGAGGAGGTCATCATCTCTCCTTGTCCAAACATCAACCAGTTGACATTTACCTCAGGAAATTTCTTCATGATGGATTCTATGGTGTTTAGGGTAGGGCGTGTACGTCCGGTAAAAATACTACTCAGGGTAGCTGTGCCGATACCAGTATAGTGTGAGAAGGTTTGCTGGTTCATATGCAGCGCTTCCATAAGTTCTCTTATTCTGTCTTTCATAATTTCCTAGGTGTGTTATATTATAGTTAATAGGTCATTTGTACAGAAAAACCTCTTTTTTTATATACTTTACAAAGTTAATACATTTAAACTGGATATGCAACATTTCTAAAGTTAAAAATACAAAAATAAATCAACAAACAAATACCTGCACATTTACAATACAAAATATAAAGCTATAGGATAAAACTACAAACGTAAATTATCCACAATCTACATCTATAAACAATATGATATTAATATCTAAAGAAAATAGGCAAATAACTGCTTATTAATAGCTTATTATATGCAAACATGCAGTCTAAATGCCCATTTATTCATTATTTGCACCATTGAGGTGCGTCGCAGGACGAAAAATAGGCATCTAAATGATAAAAAAGGTTCGTTATCAGCAAGATAAAAGCAGTAAAACTAAATGAATATCTATTCAAATATAGAAATCCGAACATCTTTACAGATTGAGGTTTCTAAAGTGAGAGTTGTATATTATTGTATATTCCATATAGGTATATCTACAAAACTATACTACGCTACAAAATCGAATATACAGTTACACAAGAATAACACATACAAATCTAAATAATTTTAGTATTACATTTGTAAATATTATGTAGAAATGTTGATGATCTAACTAAATGAAATATAAAATGGAGAAATAATCATTTCTCCTGGTATTTGGACAGTTAAATTGAAAATTCTTAAAGCATGAAGGGGGTATTGTTATGTAAACTGCTATTATATAATGATTTAGCATTAAAAAAGCTGCTTACTAAAAGATGTGAAATAGAGTATATTAATATCTTTTTTATGCCAAAAACTATCTCTAAAAGACTAAAAAATGCTCATTTTGCTCTAATTTTAGTGTTTTGAGGCTTATAATTTACATTTTTAGACGCTTTTTACTATTATATATGATGTTTTAGAGCAATATAACCCCTGAATATAGGTGAAAAATAGAGTAAATAGACTCTTACTGAAAGTAAAAATACCTTCTATAGAGGTTAAATTGGATCTTAGAAACTGCCTGTATGTGCTAAGAAAAAGAGTGAAAGACTATAATTTTTGTTACTTTTCAGTTGTGTCTGGGGGCTTTTCGATGTTCATTTTTATGTACAGATAAGGTCCTTTTCAGGACGCTCAGATAGCGTTTTCCGTTATGCTCAGATTGCATTTTTCGTTAAGCTCAGACTGCGTTTTTCGTTATGTTCAGAATGCTTTTTTGTTATGGACGACATCTAAAAATCCATTCTAAAGGAGGATAAAATAATGTTTGTTTTATATAAAATGGATGTTCTATTTCTCGTTAAAATGATAACAAAAATGATAGAAAATAACGTTCAGCTATAACCCCCAAATCACCAAAATGTCCTATTCCATGTAAAATATAGAATAGGACATTTAATGCTTAAATATAATTTTTTCTTCTTTTTTTACTAATGCAAGATGAAAGAAATTAGTTCTTTCAACAGCTCTTCTTGTTTAGTATTTGATGTGCTGTCAAGTCCTTTAAGACGTGCATCAATCTCTCTAATCTTAGAAATAATCTGAATGGTTTTTGTAGCTCTGAAGTTGTTCAATGCGGTAATATAGTCCTTAGCGGCCCAGGGTGTTTTTAACCCCAATTGTGCCATTATGGCAGTCTCATTTATCGGTTTTTGTGCGTAATAACAGAGCATCAGGTTTTGGAAGAAACTAAACGTCTGTGGTAGTATTGCAAACAAACCTCCAGCTTTGGGTGTATCGCTGAAATACTTCGCTATTCGGTGTGCTTTCAATGCATCCCTGTTTATTAGGGCATCTCGCAGTTCAAATACGTTATATTGCTTGCTTATGCCTATCTTCTGTTCAATGAGGTCAGAAGTTATTACTCTGCCTTTATTGTCATCGAACGCAACTAAAAGTTTGTCTAATTCAGATGCAACGCGTTTCAGGTCGCCTCCAATGTGTGCAGCCATCACCTGTGCTGCTCTTGGTTCTATGGATGCGTTATAATGCGGTTGGCGTATATATTCATTGATAAACGCTATAATGTCTTTATCATAGCGTGGAGACTCGCTTACCAGCACTCTGCCGCTATGGTTTATCTGTGTGACAATCTTCTTCCTCGCATCTATTACCCCATTCATGTAACACAGCACGAGTACGGTTGACGCCACGGGGTTCTCCATATACTTCTCGAGCATATCCAGACTTTTTATAGCCTGCAGGTCTCTAACGATAACGAGGCGTTTCGCTGCCATTACAGGGTAGCGTCTTGCCGCTTCCATTATCTGCTGTGTGCTGGTATCGGCTCCGTATAATACGGTTTGGTTGAAGTCCTTCTCCTCTTCCGTAAGCAGGTTAGATGTAAACCAGTCGCAAATCTTGTCAATGTAATAACTCTCGTTACCCATCAGCAGATATACGGGTGCGAAGCGTCCGGCCTTCAGTTCCGACATTATGTTGCGATATGTCTCAACGGTAGTTGGTTTCTTGGTCGCAGCCATAGTATATGGGAATTAATTATAATCTGAAGCGTTTGGTCAGTTCGTTATAGCTGTCTATACGTCTGTCCCTGAGGAAAGGCCACCATCGTCTGACGTCCTCGCTATGGTCAAGGTTAATGTTGACTATAACACTCTCCTCCTCATTGTCAGATGCTTGATAATATAATTCGCCTTGTGGTCCTGCCACGAAACTGCTTCCCCAGAACTGTATTCCGTCAGTCAGTCGTGACGGGTCAGGCTCATATCCTACTCTGTTGACAGCCACGAGCGGCAATCCATTGGCTATGGCGTGTCCACGTTGTACGGTGGTCCATGCCTCCCTTTGCCTTTGCTGCTCCTGCGCATCGTCAGTAGCGGCGTATCCTATGGCTGTGGGGTATATAAGAATCTCAGCCCCGGCGAGCGCCATAAGTCTGGCAGCCTCCGGGTACCATTGGTCCCAGCAAACCATTACGCCAAGTCGTCCCACAGAGGTATTGATAGGCTCAAAGCCCATATCTCCTGGAGTAAAATAGAATTTCTCGTAATATGCGGGATCGTCAGGAATGTGCATTTTCCTGTATTTGCCGGCTATAGAGCCATTGCGTTCTATGACAACAGCCGTGTTGTGATACAGTCCTGGTGCGCGTCTCTCAAACAAAGAAGTGACGATAACCACCCCCAGTTCTTTTGCCAATTCGCCGAAGAAATTCGTTGACGGTCCAGGTATCGGCTCCGCCAATGCAAAGTTGTCCACATCCTCCGTCTGGCAAAAATACAGGCTGTTATGTAATTCCTGCAGTATTATGAGCTTAGCGCCTCTTGCTGCCAGGTCAGCAATACCTTGTGCTAACCGTGTCATGTTTGTTTTGCGCTCAGCTACGTTATGCTGCTGCAGTATTCCTATTTTCAGTTCCCTCATAATATTATAATTTATGTTGTCCCACGTCTTATTTTGGCAATTGCATAGTGCAGCAGTGTATGCTGCCGTGCTGCCTTACGATGGTCTGTGAGTCAACAGGTATAATCTCTCTGTCGGTAAATGCCTGTGCCACGGCCTTGCATGCCATGTCATCATACTCCGCTTGTCCGTAGGTAGGCACCAGTACGGCCTCGTTAATTACGAGGAAATTTGCGTAAGTTGCAGGCAGACGGTCTTCACCGTCATATATAGCTTTTGGCGCATACAGCGGTATCAGCTTGTATGGTTCGCCGTCAATGGTGCGCAGAGCCTTCAGTTCCTCCTCCAGTAAGATGAAGTCCTGGTATGCAGCATCATTTTTATCGTCATATTTGTGATACAATATAGTATTATCGGGCGCCAGCCTTACTATAGTGTCAATGTGTCCGTCTGTGTCGTCTCCCTCTATCAAACCGTGCGTCAGCCATACTATACGCTTGGCTTTCAGGCGGTATTTCAGTTCGCTCTCTATCTCCTCCTTGCTTAGTGGCTGGTTGCGGTTTGGTGCCATCAGACAGTGCTCGGTGGTAAACACGGTACCCTGTCCGTCACTCTCTATGGAGCCACCCTCAAGTACGAAGTCGTCATTATCCACCAGTCTTGGGGTTCCAGTCTCCTCGGTGTCAAACGCCCCCTCCTCAAATAATGTCTTTGTAATCTTATTGTCCAGATCGGCCTCAAACTTCTCGCCCCATCCGTTAAAGCGGAAATCAAGCAAGGTCTTCTTGCCCTCTCCACGGTCTTTTATTGTTATCGGTCCGTGGTCGCGTGCCCATGTGTCGTTTGTCTTACAGTAGTAGATAAACACATTGGTCATCTGTTCTTTCGACAGTCTGCCCCCCAGCAACGCTCCCACCTGTATGGGGTGGGGTGTAGCTATAACGAGGGCTTCATGCCTTGTAATGGCGTCAGCCATCTGTATGTATGTCTCCGTTATCTCTCTCAGGTATGGTTGCCAATCAGTAGCCTGGTGAGGCCACGTAAGCATCACCAGGCTCTGTTGTTCCCATTCTGCGGGAAGATATAAATCTTTCAGCATTATTTACGTCTTAGCTTTCGCTGTTCTCTTCAGTTTTCTTCTTTGTTGTACGCTTGCGCTTTGGCTTCTCAGCAGCAGGTGTATCAACCTTTACTCCAGCCAGTTCCGGATCAATAAGGATACGTCCGCAGTGCTCACAAACGATAATCTTCTTGTGCATCTTCACGTCAAGCTGTCTCTGTGGTGGAATCTTGTTGAAGCATCCGCCACAAGCGTCGCGCTGCACATATACTATGCCCAGACCGTTACGAGCGTTCTTGCGTATGCGCTTGAAGCTCTGCAGCAGTCGGCTTTCAATCTTCAGCTCGATGTCCTTTGCCTTAGCCTTGAGGATATCCTCCTCCTCGCGTGTCTCCTGCATTATCTCATCCAGTTCGCCACGCTTGTCCTCCAAGTCGTGCTCGCGCTCGTTAATTTGCTCCTCCACGCGCTCGCGGTCAGCCTGACGGTCATTGACGCGCTGCTCGCCCTCGCGTATCTTCTTCTCGCAGAGCTCGATTTCCAGAGTCTGGAACTCAATCTCCTTTGTCAGAGTGTCATACTCTCTGTTGTTCTTAACGTCATTGAGCTGTTGCTGGTAGCGCTCTACGCTTGCCTTGGCCTCCTCTATGTCAGCCTTGCGCTGAGTGATAGCCGTTGTAAGGTCCTCTATCTCCTGGTTGATGCGGTCCAAGCGTACGCTCAGTCCCTCTACTTCGTTCTCCAGGTCTTCCACCTCAAGAGGCAGCTCGCCGCGCAGTGCGCGTTTCTCGTCAATCTGTGACAGAGTGGTCTGCAATTGGAACAGTGCTTTGAGCTTCTCTTCCACTGTCAGATCCTTCGGGTCTTTTCTTGCCATATTCTTTTTATTATAAATAATGTTTTGTTATTTCCAGTATTTAATAGGATTTGTATTCTGTTCCGTCACTACTGTCTTGAGGTCAGGATATTTCTCCTTTAGTATCTCTTGCAGCAGTTCCTTGGTGTATTGCTCACTCTCATAATGACCTATTACGCTTATGAGCACCTGCTGTCCGTGGTCGAAATACTCGTGGTAGTGCATCTCTCCGGTAAGGAAAGCGTCAGCTCCGTGCTCTATGGCCTTGCCGAGCATAAAACTGCCCGCTCCGCCACATATTGCCACTCGTTTGATGCTCCTTTTCAGCGGCTCGTTAGTCATGACGCACTGTGCATGAAACTCCCTCTTCAGCAACTTCACATACTGCTCTGTGGTCAACGGCTCCGGTAACTCGCCTATTACGGCATTTCCTCCGTCCACGCCGTCCACGGTGCGCTGGTCAATAATCTCCAGCGTCTCAGGTTTCAGTCCCATGTGCCTGGCTATCATGAAGTTCACGCCTCCGCGCGCGCTGTCAAGATTGGTGTGCATGGATATGATGTTGACGTCATGGCGTATGGCGCTCCTCACGCACCTCTCCACCATGTTGCCGTCACTCACGTGGCTCAGCCTGCGGAATATCAGCGGATGGTGTGACACCACGGTGTTACACCCCTTGGCCACAGCCTCCTCTATTATGTCCTCCGTAACGTCAAGACACAATAAAACCCCTGAAACCTCCGCCTCTGTCAATCCCGTCTGCAGTCCGGCGTTATCATAATCCTCCTGCAGGGGCAAAGGCGCAAAATCCTCAAGGGTACGTATGACATCCTTAATTTTCACGCTGTGTGTATGTCTTGTAAATTGAAACTTTGGTGCAAAGTTACAAAAAATAATTCAAATGACAAATTTTATTTGTGTTAATCATCGTCAAATTAGAAAGCATCATCACTTTCTTTCGTCTTTAACTTCTTCTCCGCTATCATCTTTGCCACTGTAGTCAAGGGGATCGCGGCCACCTGTGTTTTCTTATATATCATCTCTCCTTTGTAGAAGAATACATGGCAGCACAGCCCGTCAAGTCTTGCCGTGACCACCATAGGCTTTTCCGATTTGTACCTCTCGTAAAAGTCTGGGAAATTGCGTCGCACGAGTTCATCCTTTATCTCCTCGTTTATATATAGCTCGCAGTTGTTTCCTGTTATTGCTTTCGACATGAATACCACATCCTTGCCGTTCACGTTGGCTACATATACAATGGAGTGAATGTCCGATTCGATGAATCTAGTGAAACCAGGCATGATATTGTATGCTGTGAGCGTGTCGCCTAAACTCTCCATGTGGACCTCAAGAATATACGGTTCCGTCTTGTCTTTCATCACTATGGAGTCATACTCTGCGATGGCGTTGCGCAGGTCTTCATTGATTATCTCGGCGTAGTACCCGTCAAGCTTTGACTTCTTGTCATCGCAGGCTGTCAGGCATACTGCAACTGCAATAAGAGGAATGAAAAGTCTTTTCATAATATAAAGGTTGTCTGTAGATAAAAACGTTAGTGTCCCCTTACGAACACGCCCTCGGGCTGCTCGGG
>Ga0247611_10008236_pt1 | contig 12903 bp, 11 predicted proteins | sample 177DNAGHGhighgp2_FD_192422 | JGI IMG/M metagenome (GOLD analysis project Ga0247611, IMG submission 192422) | Sheep rumen microbial communities from Palmerston North, Manawatu-Wanganui, New Zealand - 1770 DNA GHGhigh gp2 | ecosystem: Host-associated > Mammals > Digestive system > Stomach > Rumen... | reverse complement strand
TTCTTGCCTGCGTATTCCTTGCGGAGAGCCATCAGGCCCGGCATTTCGGTTTCGGCGAGGTCGAGTTCCTTGCGACCTTCGATCGCGAGGTTGATATCCTTGATTTTGTATTCCATAAGTGTTCCTTTTTGGCACGGGTTTTGCGACCACTTTAGGCCATGACCGCGCACCTTTATTTATGCATAAATATAGTTTTATGCATATTGCGCGTCAACTAGGGTATTGTCATTGAAGGGAGATGGCGGATCAAGTCCGCCATGACGTTAAACTATCAGGTCCGCCATGACGTTAAATAATCAAGTTCGCCATGACGTTTTGCCATGACGTCACCAACCACCCTGCTACACCCGGATGTCATCCCCGCGAAGGCGGGGATCTTGCAACCATTACTTCGTAAACAGGATTCCCCGAATGCGTAGGGACTTGTCTTTCTTCGACGCTTCTTCGGCGTACAGGTAGTTTATTGCGAACGTCGCCCCGTCGGCCTTGATTTGCCTTACGGAGTCCTGCTTGAGCGTCTGCCTGTCGACGGTAAAGCTGTAGACGGTCCTGGTTGCGCTTTCGCCTGCCGGGCCTGCGGTGCTGTCGGCGCATGCGTCACTCTTGTCGCTGTTGCAACTGCAGCCGCTTTCTTCCTTTAGCGAAATCCGGAACGTGAGCGTGTCGCCCGCGAATTCGAATTCGTCATTGTCGAAGTCATGGTCTATGGCGACGGCGCCCTTTGTGCCGGGTGGCACTTGGAGCACCGTCTTGTTGGGGTATTCTATGCTGGCCTCGAACCTGTCGAACGGTTCTGCGTCTGTGCTGTCTTCGCAACAGATGGCACTGATGAGGTCGTCGGTGAAGGCGTCATCGCGGGCCGCGAGGGTAAGGTATTCGCTGAATTCCTGGTCGGGCCTGGAAGCGATTTCCTTCATCCGCGAGATGACAAGCAACGTGCTGACATCGCCCTTCTTCCGCAGTTCCCTGACAAACGCCTTGGAATCTTCCTTGCTGAGCGGGTACTCGGTGTAGCCATTCTCGACAAGTGTGTTCTTGATGCTCTCTATCCATACATAGTGCGAAATGTTCGATGCCCTCAGCGGTGTAACCGTGAAGACGAACAGCAGCGCGCAAAAAATGACGGCGATGTAGCGCGACTTGCACTTGATCTTGTCGATGAGGAGTATCGCGATGATGGCATAGAAGAAGATATTGACGATTACGGCATAGATGCGCAGTTCGGAGATGCCGTATTCGCTGATCCTGCGGATGAGCCCGACGGACATCATTACAACAAGGGGGATGCATGCGGTCGGGAAAATTTTCAGGAGTTTCTTTTCGAAGGTGTGCTCGGTACCTAGGCGCGTCGGATACATGATGGTAACCAGCGCGAGCATGTATATCATGAACCCGGTAACAAAGTACGATACCAATCCCTTTGGCATGTCCCACTGAACAATAAACTTGACGATGTAGGCGTAGAACAGCAGTATGGCAAGCGACAGCACCGGGAAGAAGAGGAACCTGATGGTGCTTGTGGCGAACTTGTTCAGCGCGGGCGTTTCGCTATGGCATTCCTCGATGGAGGGGATGCCGGCAAAGTACAGGACGGGGAATACGAAACCGGCGCAGAAGTAGAAAATGTACAGGAATACTTTTTCGTTGAACTCATGGTCGAAAAGTTGCCCGAAGGCAAAGACGAGCGCCTCTACGGAACCGAGCAGGATGCTTGCTACCACGGCGCCGACAATCAGCGCCTTGATGTTCTTGAACGTGAATATCCAGAAGGCATTCTCGTCTTTCTGTTTCCAGAACGGCGCGATGAACAGGCCGAGGGTTACGATTACATATATGAAAAAGATAGAGTAGAATGTGAACTCGGTCCCGAAAATCCTAGCGTATTTATCATCGCTGAGATTAAAGATGAGTATATCCGAAATGATAAGCCAGATGGCGCCTGCAATAAGTTGGGCATCTCTTCTATGCTTTTTCAGGGATTCCTGCACGAGCGATGTCGTGAGGGAAATGAGCATCGCCGCGATAGGGAAGACGCCGAGCCACAATAGGATTTTCCAGAACAGGTCCTTGAATTCCTCTCCGAACTGGGTTGTAATCTCGGTGCCGGCGACAAGCGCGAAGAATGTGAAAAAGGCGAACCCCGTTGCGACGGGGAATCGCCTGAATGCGCTCGAAATTTGGCTCGGGTATTTTTTGAAAGCGTCTAACATTTGTCTTAAATATAAGATATGTTCGAGGGCTTTGCAAAAAAAGGATGTTATAATCTAGGAGATGGCGGATCAAGTCCGCCATGGCGTTAGAATATCAGGTCCGCCATGACGTTAGAATATCAGGTCCGCCATGACGTTAAATGCTATGACACTTATTTCTTCACGCAGCGGACTGGGAGGAATGTCTGTTCGCTCAAATATTCCGATGACTCTTGAACGGAATACGCATCTAGGAATGACTGCGAATCAATGCCGAGAGCCAATATTCTATTTTCGTAAAAGCAAATATCGGCAATCAGTCGTCCCTTTCCCTCGTCCGTCTCGTTCATCCAGAGTAGGGCTGTAAATCCCTGCCAGGGGGAAAGCCCCGGCTCCGTAATTCTACCGGAAAGGATGAAGCTCAGGCCGTAGGTGTCGGGTGCCGAATAGCCCCCCCCTGTGCCGCCGAGCTGCGAAATATTTTTCTCGGTTTCTGGTTGCCTTGTCCCGAGTGTGAGTATATCGCTATAATCGGGGAGGCTCCAGCCTTCGGGGCAAACTTTGCCCGCAACGTTCATGCTGTAGAAGCGCCCGATATTCTTGCAGCTGTCGTCGAGGCACCGGGTCTCTTCCGCGAGTTCGCTTTCGGTGAATCCGGCGTACTTCATGTTCTCAGCAATCCACGTGCGGCCCTCGAATTCCACCGTGTGGTAGACGTAGTTGTCGCGCGGGTCCGTAAAGCTCCCGTAATCGATTTCAGGGTTGAAGTAGTATTCCGCCGGGTAGTCGGTATGCCACTCATACGTGGGGCGCCATGTCTTGTTGTAGCAGATGTATTCAGTGTACTTGGTATATACCTTGGTGTTGGTGATTCTGATGCGCTGGTTGTCGGTATCGCAGGGCCTGTTGTAGAATTCGCTCCAGTTCCCGTCTTGGCAAATATAGTACAGGTTCGAGTCGCGCGGGCTCTGGAGTGTCTTTCCGTTGCTGTCGCAGTCGGCGGTTGCCATTTCAAAGTCGTTTTCGTTTGCGTAATCCCAACCTTTGTCCATGCAGGGGTCGTCGGATCTGTAGTAGTCGTCATGCCTGCAGAAAGGTTCCATGCGGCACACGTAGGTGACTCCGGACCTGTTCGGACTTTTAAAGAGTTTGCCACCCTTGTCGCAAGGTTCGCCGAACGTCTCTGCGTCAATTGTCTCGGCTTTGTACCATCCGGAATCTAGACTGCATATAAATGAAGAATCTAAAATGTTATAGGCATCATGGATGATTGCGTATTTGCCTTCTTGGTCGCATGCGCTGCCGTATGTCGCGGATTCCTGGACTGTCGCTATGTCCCAGCCAGCTTCCCTGCATATATAGTCCTTCGCCTTGAGGCCCTCTCGCAGGTTAAAGGCTGCATTGATAATCGTATCCCGTATGGCTTCGTTGCAGTAGGGGAGCCCGAAACACTTGCGGCCAATATTGCTTACGATATCGACGGGAATGATTCGGCGGTACGTTTTTTTCGTGCTACATTGATCCTGCCAGGAATCGTTGCCGAAGGTGATGAATGTCCTTGTGATGGAAGATGGGTCAGGGTATTCGTCATTGATTTTCTTTGTATCAAGAAGGCAGAAGAAATCTCCATCAAGAATGCCGGATGCTGTGAAATCATCTACAAACTCTTTGAAGAACTCTCTTATATATTCTTCGTCTTCCGGGTCTCTCTGGGGGGTTCTCCATGAATGCAAGACGTAGTCGAGTGCGTTGTCGATGAGCGACGGGTCGATGTTGGGATTTTCGGTGAGCAGCGTGTCGATACCGATGGACTTGTATAGTTCCCAACGGACAGTGCTGTCGGCCTCGCTTTCGGACATGCCGACTGAGACCAGCATCTCGACGCGGTCCTTGATGATGGTTTCTACGGTAATCATGCTGGTATCGCGTTGGACGATGATGGTGTCGGGCTTGCCACCGTCGCTACTGCCCCAGGCTCCACAGCTGATACCCCAGGCGCCCTGGCCCCAGTATATGATGGTATCCATGACGATGGAGTTCTTGCTCGAGGAACTGGATTCCGGCTTGATGTCTTCGCTGCTCGAAGAACTTTCGTTCTTTGCGAGCGTATTCTCGTCTTCCGATGTGCCGGTCGTCTTGTCGGGCTCGGAGCAGGCGAATAGTGCAAGGGAAAATGCGAGAAGAATGTACTTAATCTTGTTCATCCTTGTTCTCCTTTTTTATAAACTTCTTATTTATTTTGTCTGTAAGCGGAAAAAGTTGCAGGTTCAGGCGGTACACCTGGTTGATGTTCTGGCATTCGCGCGCAATGTCGATGACTTTTTTGCGGCAAGCGTCAATCACTTCTACGATGCGTGCGTAGGCGGCTTCGTCGATGCCCATCACGACACCCGAAAAATTGCGTTCATCGACACTATCCCGATCAATGGACTGTGTCGCGAGTGTGGCCATCTTCTTGTTCATGGAGCGGATGGCGAGAGGCAGTGCCTCTTTCGAGCCCTTCACGGATTTTTCCGTCTGCTGGTAGGTGCTGTTGTGCGTCTTGGTGAGGAGTTCCGCTTTTGTGAGGAACTGCAGGGCGTCGCGCACATCGCGTGCCGATGCCGGGCTCTTGATTGTTGCTGCGATTTCGCAGGGGTCTGCCTCCGGCATGAGCGGGGCCAGTTCGCGCACGATAGGGCAGATGGGAGTCTCGTAGTAGTGGAATGCGTCGGCATCGATGACGCGGACCTTGATGAGGCTCGCCTCGTGTTCGAGTTCGCGAAGTGCCGCCTCCTTCTCGGCGGCATTTTTCGCGTTCCCGAATTTAACGAGCAGCCCGAAATAGGTGAAGTTGAACCCCTCTAACCCCATGGCTCGTGCCACCTTGCCTATTCCGGGCTTGCTCAGCCGCGTCTTGCCGTCACATACCAGCTTGAGGTATGTCGGCGAGACAAAGCCGGCGAGACTTGCGAATTCTCTCCAAGTAAAGTACGATACGCGCTTGCGCTCTTCGTAGAAGTCGCGCATGTAGCTGCGGTAGTCGTTGTACTCGATTATAGGTTTCATAGGTTAAAAAATATAATACAAAATGGCTTAAATCAATCCGAAAAACGCATTTTTTATGGATTTAATTCGCAAAAATAAGAATATGATACAAACGTGTGTCATATAGTTTTCGCGGGTACGGGTAAACAAATAAGGTTGCGAGAAAAACATCTCGCAACCCGTATTGACTAATAGCTAATGGTTAATGACTAGCCGTTCACCAGCTTGACGAACTCGCGGCACACGGCCTCGGGGTCGCTCTTGCCGAAAATCGCGGAGCCCACCACGAACACGTTCGCACCCGCTTCCTTGCAGGCGAGAATGTTGTCGAGCTTCACGCCGCCGTCAATCTGGATATCGAGTTCCGGCTTCATGGCGCGCAGTTCGCGGATCTTGTCGAGGCAGTACGGGATGAGGCTCTGGCCGCCAAAGCCAGGGTTCACCGACATCACGAGCACCATGTCCACGATGTCGAGCACGTACTTTATGCTTTCGAGCGGGGTCGCCGGGTTGATGGCCACTGCGGGCTTCACGCCGAGTTCCCTAATCTGGTGCAGCAGGCGGTCGAGGTGGTTCGTGGTTTCGGCGTGTACGCTGATAATGCTTGCGCCCGCCTTCGCGAATTCGCCCACGTAGTTCTCGGGATTCTCGATCATCAGGTGGCAATCGAGCGGGAGCTTGGTGCCCTTGCCGATGCAGGCCGAGATGCCCGGGCCAAAACTGATATTTGGTACAAAGTGCCCGTCCATGATATCGAGGTGCACGAGGCCGGCACCGCCGTTTTCGATGGCCTTAAGGCCGTTTCCGAGTTCGAGGAAGTTTGCGTTCAGCACGCTGGGGGCGATAATTTGCTTCAACATGCCTAAAAAGGTAGAAAAAAGCCCGGCTGGGTCGTGTGTCGGTATCAGAAAAAACGATAATAAACGATAATATTTTATATCTAGCCACGAAACTTATTTTTTACTAACTTTGGACAAACAATTTAGCAGGAGATGCAAAAAATGGCTAAGACCGCAACAAACAAGGCCGCTAAGGCCCCCGCCAAGAAGCCCGCCGCAAAGCCGGCTGCTGCAAAGAAGGCTTGCGCCAAGGCTTGTGCAAAGCCCGCAGCCAAGAAGGCTGTCGAGAAGGCTCCGGCCAAGAAGGCCGCTCCGAAGGCTGCCGCCCCGAAGAAGGTCGCAGTGGAATTCGTCGCTGACTGCCCGCTCGCAACGACCGTTTCTGTCGCCGGTACGTTCAACAACTGGGCTGTCGACAAGGACATGCTCAAGAAGGACAAGAAGTCCGGTCTCTGGACCGCCAAGATCTCTCTCGCCGCTGGCGACTACGAATACAAGTTCGTGTGCGACGGCAAGAACTGGGATGCAGGCGACAACAAGATCAAGCACGTCTAATCTCGTTTATAACGATTGAAAATGCGCCGGGCCAATCGCCCGGCATTTTTCATTTTGTGTAAAGCTTGCAGCGGAGCCAGCCCGAGGGCTGCGGCTTTAGACAATCATTCCCTCGACTAACATTCCACATTACACACTACACATTTTCTAAATTTGCCCCGTATGACAAATTATTCTATCCCTCAAGAAGTTTTTGTGAAGGCTGCCGAACAGTACGGCACCCCGCTCTGGATTTATGACCGCGCTACGATCGAGAAGTGCGTGAAGGATGTCCAGGTTTTCGACACGGTGCGTTTTGCCCAGAAGGCATGCCCGAACCTCTCCATCGTCTCGCTCATCCGTAAGCTCGGCTGTGTTGTCGATGCAGTTTCTGCCGGCGAAATCGTGCGCGCCCTCAAGGCGGGTTTCAAGGGCGGAGTCCAGAAGGGCAAGGCTCCTGAAATTGTCTACACCGCAGACATCTTTGACAAGGACGCTCTTGAACTCGTCAAGGAACACAACATCGCCGTGAATGTGGGTTCGCCGGACATGATCCAGCAGCTCGCTGATTTCGGCGTGAAGTCGGAACTCACCATCCGCGTGAACCCGGGCTTTGGCCACGGACACTCCCGCAAGACCAACACCGGTGGCGACCTCAGCAAGCACGGCATCTGGCACGAACAGATTAAGGACTGCATCAAGCTTGCGCAGGCCAACGGCATGTGGATTACGGGCTTGCACATGCACATTGGTTCCGGCACGGACTTTGAACATCTCGCTCAGGTTTGCGATGCGATGGTGGACGCTAGCCGCCGCCTGGGCAGCCACCTCCGTACCATCAGTGCAGGGGGCGGCCTCCCGATTCCTTACCACGAAGAAGAAAAGGGAAACCGCATCGACGTGAAGGCCTACTACGACCTGTGGGACAAGGCCCGCAAGAACATCCAGCAGAGCATCGGCCACGAGGTTCACCTGGAAGTCGAACCGGGGCGCTACCTGGTGGCCGAGAGTGGTTACCTGATGGCTGAAATCCGCGCCGTCAAGAAGCAGGGTGATAATTTGTTCTACCTGCTCGACGCCGGCTTTACCGATCTTGTGCGCCCGAGTTTCTACGGCAGCTATCACGGCATTTCCATCATCGCTCGCGATGGTCGCGAATTGAACGAGACGGTCGATGCCATCGTGGCAGGCCCGCTCTGTGAATCCGGTGACGTGTTCACGCAGGAAGAAGGTGGCTTCGTGGTGACCCGCAAGCTCCCGAAGGCGAAGGTCGGCGACTTGCTGATCCTCCATGATGCCGGCGCCTACGGTGCCGCCATGAGCAGCAACTACAACAGCCGTCGCTACGCCGCCGAGACGATGTATACCAACGGGGAACTCAAGGTCATCCGCGAAAGACAGACGTTCGAACAATTGTTGCAAAACGATCGCGTTATTGATTTATAATCGGTGCATAGCTTATAAAATCGGGCGGCGCCTTGGTGCGCTGCCCCTTTTCAATTTAAAAGGAAATTTCTATTTTTTTTGCCCGTAGATCATACCCTTTCAAGGAGCTTTTATGGGCGGCTTTTGCGGAGTTACTTCCAAATCGGATTGCGTATGCGATCTTTTCTTCGGGACTGACTACCACTCGCACCTCGGTACGCATCGCGGCGGTATGGCGGTGCTCAAGTCCGACGGAACATTCCATCGTTCCATCCACAACATCCAGAACACGCCGTTCCGTAGCAAGTTCGAACACGATTTGGCAACATTCGCAGGTAACGTCGGCATCGGCGTGATTTCCGATACCGACCCGCAGCCGCTGGTGATGAGCACCAAGCTCGGTACCTTCGCTATCGTGACCGTTGGCCTTATCGCAAACATCGAGGAACTCAAGGAAGAACTCTTCCACAACAACTGCATGCAGCTGCAGTACTCCACCACGAGCGGCATGGTCGGGCCGACGGAAGTCGTCTCCGCGCTCATCGCCACGCAGGCATCCATCGTCGATGGCCTCAAGTACGTGCACGAGAAGGTAAAGGGCAGCTGCTCCGTGTTGCTCATGGATAGCACGGCCGCTTCTATGCGAGCCGTGACAAGTGGGGCCGCACGCCGATCATCCTCGGCCGCAAGGAAGGCTCCATGATCGCCGTGCAAGAGAGCTGCGCGCTCCCCAACCTCGGTTACGAGTACGTACGCGACCTCGGCCCGGGTGAAGTCGTGGAACTCACTCCCGAAAAGGATACCTGCCTCGTGGAACCGCGCAAGAAGATGGCTATCTGCTCGTTCCTCTGGGTCTACTACGGCTACCCGGCATCGAGTTACGAGGGCCGCAATGTGGAAATGACGCGCTACCGCTGCGGTTCCGCACTCGCGAAGCGCACCCCGACCGAGGCCGATGCTGCCTGCGGTATTCCGGATTCCGGTACATCCCACGCCCTCGGCTACGCGCACGAGGCCGGCGTGAAGTTCGCCCGCCCGTTCGTGAAGTACACGCCTACGTGGGCCCGCTCGTTTATGCCGCAGGACCAGCGCCAGCGCGAGCATGTGGCCTCCATGAAGCTCATCCCGGTCCCGGGACTCATCCGCGACCGCCGTCTCGTGTTCTGCGACGACTCCATCGTGCGCGGTACGCAGCTCGGCAAGCAGGCCGCCAAGCTTTACTCCCTCGGGTGCAAGGAAACGCACATGCGTATTGCCTGCCCGCCGTTAGTTTATCCGTGCAAGTTCATCAACTTCTCCCGTTCCAAGAGCGAGTACGACCTGATTACGCGTCGCTACATCCGCGAAAAGGAAGGCGAAAATGCCGATATCGCGAAGTACACCGACCCGGATAGCGAAGCCTACAAGGACATGGTCGAATACATCCGCAAGAACCTGAACTTGACGACGCTCGCGTTCCAGCGCATCGACGACCTGGTCCATGCCATCGGCCTCCCTGCCGAACAGCTCTGCACCTACTGCTGGAGCGGTAAGGACTATGCCGAAACGGGCGATTGCTACCATTGCCCCTGCGAGGGCGGTCAGTGCCCCAGCAAGGACAAGGATAAGTAAGGCTCCTTTAACTATATTTGGGGCACTATGGCACTATGCTTAGAAACTGAACAGCTGGAAACCGTCCAGCGGATCCTCACCCTCCATTTCGAGGGCCTGGATGTCTGGGCCTACGGACCCCGGCTCACGGGTGTGGATTTAACCCCGGATACGGAACTTGACCTCGCAGTTATTGCCGACAGGCCTCTCTCCTTCGAGGCGATGACGGCGGTGGAGAAGGCGTTTGCCGATAGCGGGCTCCCTTTCCGCGTCGATATCGTGGACTGGAGCAAGCTGCCGGATTCCATCCAGAAGAAACTCAAGAAAGAACACGAAGTTGTCCTAGAAGCTCCCAAGGACTAGCGCGATAGATTATTATGAAGCGTCTTATAACTCTCCTTCTAGTGTCCGCCCTTTCGGGTACGCTTTATGCCCAGGATGAGGTTTCCAAGGCCATGGCGATGATTCGTGATGGCCGTTGCTCCGAAGCGATCGCACCTCTCCAGAAACTCGCGGAATCCAAGAACTTCCGCAAGCGCGAAGGCGCCCAGTCCGCGGTGCTCCTCACGGAATGCTACCTGCGTGAACATAGGCGCGACGACGTGCTGAAGCTTGCCTCCAAGTTCCTGGAATACCATGTGAGCTCGGAATACCGCGAACGCATGGAACTCGCCCGCGCGATTGCGCTGGTGGAGAAGGGCTCCGTGTACGAAGGTGTCGAGGCGATGCTCCGCGTGCTGGCCTACACCAAGAACCCCGCCGCCCGCAGCCACACCAAGGAAGTCGCCATCCAGACGATTGCCGCAAGCCTCATGAATGCGGACCAGCTGCAGGCGCTCCTCGAGAAGTACCCGGTGGACAAGGATGTGGTGGGCTGGATCCAGCTGCAGATTGGCCGCGAATGCCAGAACGTGAAGCGCTACCGTGCCGCTCGCTACTGGTACAAGAAGGTCGTGAACGGCGGAGTCGCCGAGAACCTCTCCGCGACGGCCCAGCAGGGGCTGGAATCTCTCGACGGTCTTGGCGCCGGTATGCCGACCGTGCTCGTGCTCGCCCCGCTTTCCGGTGATTTTGCTGAATTTGGTGCCGCCGCCGTGCAGGGCGTGTACCTCGCCCACGAACAGGCTGGCCTTGCTGGCAAGGTTCGCATTCGCACCGCCGATACCCGCGCCGATGCCTCCATCGCGCTCATGCGTACCCAGCAGGCGGTGAACCAGGATAGCATCGTGGCCGTTATCGGCCCCATCATGAGTGCCCCGGCAGCCACCGTCGCCGCCTGGCTCGGCAGCAACTTCCAGAATATCCCGATGCTCACGCCTACCGCGTCCGACGACGGCATCGCGAAGATGGGCCCGAATATCTTCCAGGTGAACATCACCATGGACAACCTAGCCCACAAGATTGCAGACTTCGCCACCAAGTGCCTCGATATCCGCGAGTTCGCGATCCTGAGCCCCATCGGTGACTACGGTTCCGCCATGTCGCAGAGCTTTACGCGTGCCGTGGAGCGTCGCGGTGGCAAGATTGCCGCCTTCAGGAACTACGTGGAAGGCCGCCCGGACTACGCGACCGAATTCAAGATCTTGCGCGACGTGCGCTTTAAGCAGGAAAACCGCCGCAGGAACATTGCCCGCGGGGCGTCGGACCTCGATGCCGTGGGCGCCCGCGAACGCCGCGACTACCTGGCCGATTCCACCATGAACATCCCCGGCATCTTTATCCCGGCTACCAACCCGGGCGACGCGGGCCTCATGGTCGGGCAGGTCGCCTACAACAAGATTAAGGGTACGATGCTCGGTACTTCGGGCTGGTACGGCCGTGAACTGCTTATCCAGGGCAAGCAGCTTGTGGACAGCACGTACTTCAGCGTGCCGGGCCTTGACCTCTCGGGTAACAAGGAATCGTACGAGAACTTCGCGAAGGCCTTCAAGGAAAAGTGGGGCGAGGCCCCGGCCGAAGACAAAGTAAGCGGTCTCAGTTACGATGCCGCCAAGATCGTGTTCTCGGGTATCACGAAGAAGGTCGAAAGCCTCACCAAGTACCTCAACAACACGTCGGTGTTCGAAAGCGTCTATGGCGAAATCAAGTTTACGCGCGGCGCTAACACGAACACCAAGGTGGTGACCGTACGCAAGGGCAAGTTCTACGTGATGGAAGGCTGCAACCTTCCGGCCAACGCGCTTCCTTCTGACGACAAGAAGAAGGAAGAGAAGAAGAAGTAGTCCGCGCACCCCGCAAAATGCCCGAAATGGCTAAAACGACAGACTAAATGCGAGGGGGCTGCGTTTTAGTCCGTAAGATTTTAGTTTGTCTGTAGTGAAATCTGGCGATTTACCCGCTGTTTAACGCAAAATTCGCGTCAAATACGCCGTTTAACGCCATCTTTCGTGGAAAAAGCCGGCAATTTCGATTAATTTATATGTAAAATTACGGACTAAATGGGGGGAGGTGCCCATTTAGTCTGTCGAAAAGCCCAAAAAGGAGGGCGAAATGCGAGAAAAGGCTAGATGCTAAAAAGTCTCTAGCCGGCGTCGGCGTAATCGTCATCGAACTCGGTATTCGGGCCAGCGATGCTTGCGGCCACGAAGTCGGCTGATTCTCCTGCACGGTAGAAAGACTGAAGGCTTGCGTCGTCGATAAGCGATTCGAGCGAGATGCTGCTGATGGCTCCGAGTTCCTCGCAGACGCGGTTCTTGAAAACCTGGAACCCGGAGTTGATCAGGTAGAAGGATATCGCGGATGTCTTATGGATCGGTTTCATGTTTTCCCCATATGGTTATCGCAATGTTCTACAGGTTTGCTGCGCCGGTCTTGCTCTGCCGTGGCTGTTGGTGGCGCAGTTGTTAAAAGATTGTTGATTACTTGTTCTTATTATAGATTTTACGCCCCTCGGGAGGCAAGTGACGGGCGTCAAATAGCGAATATGTAAGAATCGGCGCAAACCCAGCAACTGTGCGGGTTCCAGGCGATTTGCTAGGTTGAAAATTTCACCTAACTTTTTGAATATCAATGCGATACGTGTCGCACTTTTTATTACTTTATTTGTAATATACAACAAGAAAAAACTTATTCCACTTTGGATGAATATTTTGAGCCGGCAAGGGCCGCGATTACACTCGCCTGTGGCTCTATTTGTATATTTGGGGCGTTGAATTATTGTGGATTTATGCCTGTGCCGAACTTTTTCTTGAACCGTATTGGACGCATCCTGCTTGTTACGCTGACTGCCGCCGCGCTCGCCTTTGGTGCGCAGCCTTCGCAAACATCCAAGCCAGCTCAGCCCATGCTCGCGCTGCCTG
>Ga0247611_10008235_pt1 | contig 12905 bp, 19 predicted proteins | sample 177DNAGHGhighgp2_FD_192422 | JGI IMG/M metagenome (GOLD analysis project Ga0247611, IMG submission 192422) | Sheep rumen microbial communities from Palmerston North, Manawatu-Wanganui, New Zealand - 1770 DNA GHGhigh gp2 | ecosystem: Host-associated > Mammals > Digestive system > Stomach > Rumen... | reverse complement strand
GGGATACCGTAAATAGGGATTGTGTGTATAAAAAAACCCCCGAACCGCTCGGAGGTTCATGCGACCATGTGTACCAGTACCCACGAGGGCACCGGCGAGGCATGGCAAGTGCCCTGGAGGGCACCGGGGAGGGGCCAGTGAGGTCCCGAGGGTGAAAGGTGAGAATGTGTGTAGAAATGTGTTGACATTGTTTTGAATCGGTGAGATGATAATAGTGTCGAAAGACATAGGAGGCATAAGATGACTGAATTAGAGATGATTAACGCTATCGACTGCATGGCTGAGGAGATCCTGCATAACATGATTAAAAACGGATCAAGTGACAGTGCGATCGAGGAAGCCTTGAGGGACAGGGTTCAATACTATTGGGCCAGGAAAATGGAGTCTCTTACAGAAGAGGCCTATGATGGTTTCGCTTTCATAGAATCTGTATATGATACAGCTCTTGACCGTTTCATGTTCAGGACGGAGGTTGAATAATGTACCGGCTTTACGGCTTCAAGCCTGGCGACCGCTCCATCGCAGAGCGGTACGCGGAACTGAGATCCAGACGGACCTGGAAGGGTGACCGCCTGGTCGGAAGAGACTTCCGCCTGGTCGCCGTCTATTCCGGGAAGAGGAAGCTGACCGGCTGGAATCTCTACGCCGTTGGATCCAGCGCTCTGATCGAGCGCTGCGATCTGACCAGGAACGAGATCATCTATTACTTCCGGAAACAACCGGAAGACAAGACGAGACTGTCGTATCTTATAGGCGAGTATAATATGCAGGAGTGCATCTCCTGGGAGGGTGTGAAATGAAAGAAGGGCTCTGTTATATCCTGCTCCTGATCCTGGTCGGAGCGGTGTCAACGCTGTTTATAAGCATATGCTTATTTTTAGATGAACTAAGAAAGGAGGGAGAATATGAACGGACAGAGAGTACAGTTCTACATGCCGGCGAGGACGCTGATCCGGCTTCGCAAGATGGCCGAGAATCTTAACGTCAGCATGTCGGAACTGGTTACGGAATCGGTCGACGAACGTCTGAGAGCGCTGGAGCAGTTCTTCCAGTACGCTGAGGAAAAGGAGGCGGTGAAGAATGGGGAAGAGGATTCATAGAGCATCAAGTGCTCAGGAGATCATGGAATCGGGAATGTCTACCCGGAAGATGAGATCGGAATACAACCGTCTTTCGAAGATGGCCAACGCCCGCCTGGATCGTCTTTCCAGGGCAGGCCTGGAGGCCTCGGAATTCTACCAGGAGCACAAAGCGGGATTCGGTCCTCTGGACACTACCGGAAGAAAGAATATCGCGAAAGAACTGGCAGAGCTGAACCGCTTCCTGAATGCCCAGTCTTCGACGATTTCCGGACTTCGCGAGTCTCGTAAGGATCTTATCGACGTCATGAACAAGCAATACGGAGACGGTGAAGGCGGCGGACCGTTCAATGAAGAGAACATTGACCGCTTCTCCAAGTTTATGAAAGAGTATAGGGACAAGTACAAGGAACAGCTGAATCTCGCATCAGACAAGGCTGTCGATCTCTTCCTGGCGAAGGAAAGGCTGCAGCTTTCGGAGAGAGATCTCTGGAGGAATGTGGACACGTTCCTCGACTATGAGGAAGAGCTGGAATCGATGAGCGTGGAGGATGTCCTGGGAAGGCGGAAGAATGTCGGACAGAGATTCAAGATCTCTACATATCTTAAAGCCTTCGGAGTATGATGTCCGGAAGATAAGAAGAGCGAAGCTCTGCACCCGGAAGAAAGGAAAGCAGCGCGGAAAGAGATACAAGGATATCGTCGCGGCGTTCGACATCGAGACGACCAACGTCGATGAGATCGAGCGGTCATTCATGTATATATGGCAGATGCAGATCGAGGACGACACGGTCGTCGGAAGGACCTGGGAGGAGTTTCTGGATCTCCTGGAGAAGATCGCTTCTGTGCTGCATAAGGATCAATATCTATGCGTCTATATATTCAATGCCTCCTTTGAGTTTCAGTTCCTGAGAGGCGTCTATCGCTTCGAGGACCGGGAAGTCTTCGCCGGAGACAGGCGTGACGTCATTAAATTCGAGATGTTCGATCATATTGAATTCCGCTGCGCCTATCATCTTACCAACATGTCCCTCCGGCGCTTCCTGAAGCAGATGAACGTCGCCGATCAGAAGACGGAACTGGACTACAGCGTCTACAGATATCCATGGACCAAACTGACGGACGAGGAGCTTCTCTATTGTGTGAACGATGTCAGAGGCCTTGTAGAAGCTCTCCGGAAGAAGATGGAAAAGGAAGGCACCAACGTCCAGACGATCCCGCTGACCTCAACCGGCTACGTCCGCAAAGCCGTCAAGCGCTCCATGGACAACTACAACCGCCAGCAGCTTCACGATCTGCTTCCTTCCTATGATGTCTATCTGCTTCTCAGGGAGGCCTTCCGCGGCGGGAACGTTCACGGAAACCGCTGGTACAGCGGAGAGATTCTGCACGACGTCAAGAGCTATGATAGGGTGTCATCCTATCCGGACGTGATGATAAACGGAGAATACCCAATGGGACCATGGATCGAGGAGCCTCAGAAGACCCTCAGAAGGCTCGTCGAACTGATCAAGAGACACCGCCCCTTCCTGATGAGGATCGCCCTGACAGGCGTCCGGATGAAAGACAAGTATGAAGGCTGCCCTTATCTATCCAGAGATAAGTGCAGGATGATCAAGGGAGGCCGTTTCGATAACGGACGGATCCTTGAGGCGGAATATTTCGAGACAACTGTCACGGATATCGACTGGAAGATCATCCTGGACCAGTATGTCTTCGACGAGGCGGTCATCTTTGATCTCTTGTCTTCCAAATACGGAAAGCTTCCGGAACAGATCCGGGACGTCGTGAAAGACTACTACCGGAAGAAGACGGTCCTGAAAGGAGCGGAGACAGAGGAAGAGGCCTATCAGTATGCCCGCTCAAAGGAACTTCTAAACTCCTGCTATGGCATGATGGTCCAGGATCCGGTAAAGGAAAGCATCCTCTTCAATGACGAGGAAGGATTCCACGCTTCCGGAGAGGATCCCAGGAAGCTCTACGAGAAGCAGATGAAGAAGACGGTGCTCTCGTATGCCTGGGGCGTATTCGTGGCAGCTGAAGCACGTGCGGAGCTCTGGCAAATGATCAAGGAGGTAGAGAAGCAGGGAGGGGAATTTCTGTACTGTGATACCGACAGTGTTAAATTCTTCGGAGATGTAGACTTCTTCGATTATGACCTGGAACATCAGGCCGCTTCAATCGCCAACGGCGGGACAGCCTTCGACCGTCACGGTGTCGAGCATCCGCTCGGCGTGCTCGACCTTGATGGCACATACAAGGAATTCAAGTTTCTCGGCGCGAAGAAGTACGCCTATGTCGACATGGACGGCAAGCTGCACATCACGATCGCAGGCGTCGACAAGAAGATCGGTGCGGAAGAGCTTGCGGAAGCCGGAGGCCTGGAGGCGATGAAAGACGGCTTCACCTTCCGGAAAGCCGGAGGAACGGAAAGCCTTTACTTCGATGAGCCCTTCGGCATCTGGCACTCTCCGGAAGGAGATGTCGAGATCCTGACCGGAATCTACATCAGACCATCGACCTACACGCTCGGATCGACGGCTGAATATATCATGCTGCTTGAGTACGTCCGGGAGCTCAAGTACAGCGACAGACTGATGCCCGGACTCTATGAGAGGAATTTATGAGTAAGGAAATACCTAAAGACGAGCAGATCGCTTTCTGCTTCATAAAAATCAGAAAAGCGAAGATCCGCTATCACGCAGACATCGACATCCATATGAACGAGGACGATATACAGGTCCGTAAAGCGATGATCTGCGCACTTACCGACACGGCTGAAAAGCTCCTGAAAGAGCTTAAGGATAAGAATTCAGAAAAGGAGGAAAGAAAATGAATTCAGTAAACTTATACGGAAGAGTATGCCAGGACATGGAACTGGCACAGGCAGGAAAAGGAAAGGATGCTTCCAGCTATGTGCGTTTCACCATGGCAGTAGGTGACGGCGTCGACAAAAACGGTGAAAAGAAGACGCAGTTCATCCCGTGCGTTGCCTGGGGATCCCTTGCGGAAACATTATGCGACTACGTTCTGAAAGGCGACCGCCTCACGGTCGAAGGGCGTATCAACATCCAGAGTTATGAGGACGAGGACGGAAACAAGCGCAGCAGCTTCCAGATCACAGTCCTCAGAGCCGACTTCGTAGAGACAAAAGCGGAATCGGACGAGAAGACAGAGAAGAAGTCCGATAAGAGGAAGAGATGAGAATTTTCCGGCCTGACGGCTGGATAGACGCGAAGGGGATCCTGGAAGAAGGGTCCCCTTTTACCCTGATCGTAGGCGCCAGGGGAATCGGAAAGAGCTTCGGATTTCTCTCGGAACTGATGGAGAAGTACCTGGAAACAGGTTCCCGCTTCATCTATATGAGGCGGATGGAGAACGAGGCGGACATCGCTGCCGCAGGCGAAGGAAATCCGTTCAACGCGATCAACAGCGTGAAAGGCTGGGACGTCCAGGTGAAGAAAGTCAATAAGGAGATGAAGGGCTTTTTCTGGCCGGGAGACGACAAGCCCGCCGGGATCATCCTGGCGCTGAAGACTTTCTACAAGAAGAGATCCGTCTCTTTCGTCGGCTATGATTCTCTCTTCTTTGATGAATTCATCCCGGAACCGGGAGCGCCTCCTATCAAGCGGGAGGCGGAGAGCTTCTTCAATGCGGTCGAGACGATCGCCAGAAACAGGGAACTCTCAGGCGGCAGCCCTCTGAAAGTCATATGTGCATCCAACGCCAACACGGTCGACAGCCCGCTCTTCATCGAGCTCGGCCTTGTCACCCGCGCTCTGAACATGGCGAAGCATAAGATCCCTGTCTGGTCTGATCCGGAAAGAGGTCTGAAGCTGATCGTCCCTTTTGATTCTCCGGTATCGAAGAAGAAAAAGGAGACGGCTCTCTACAGGCTGACAAAAGATTCGGCAGACTTCAATTCGATGGCACTGGACAATGTCTTCCCGGATGACGTTTCTCCGAACGTGAAGAGCCTGAATCTTTCTCAGTTCATTCCGGAGGCGAAAGTCGGCGAGCTCTGCATCTATAAACACAAGACCGAGCGGAAGCGCTACATCTCCGCTCATGAGCGCGGGACATTCCCGCGGATCTACTCTTCCGGACAGATGGATCTGAGGAGATTCCGGAGAGAATGCTATCGGATCTGGCTGGCGCATATGAATCGGGAAGTGTACTTTGAAACCTACATCCAGGAACTTCTCTTTGAGAAGTATTTCGAATCATGATATAATGAACGTAAGGAATCTTCTCTACAATCCTGCTCATTGGATGCCTCCTTCATCCATGGGAAAAGACCGGCTTTCTGTTTCTCCCGGTCTTTTTTTATTGCGCATAATATTTTATAATTTAGATGAAGGACCGGATGGACACAGGCAACTCCCGGAAGGAGGTCCAGGCGCCCGCCGGCGCATGAGCCGGTTCTTCTTTGGAAAGGAGTACACCATGGACGAGATACTCAATGTAATTCTGAACGCCGTCGGCGTCGTCGGGTTCCCCATCGTTGCTTACGGTGCCATGTTCTGGTACATGATCCGCAAGGACGAGCAGCACAAGGAAGAGATGGACGCGATCAGATCCAGCCTTGACGCCAACACCCAGGCGCTGATCAAACTGACCGACCATCTGGATGAGAAAGAATGAATATCGATGTAGGCAGATACAGCGATCTCGATCTCGCCCTGATGGTGCTGCTGAACTACTTCGGAACCGGACAGACCCGGAAGAAGAAGCTCGGCGACAGATACAAAGCGGTCCAGGCGCTGGTCAATGTCATCGGATCCGGGCGGATGCCATTGCCGGAAGAGCCGGACGTCTCTGCCATCCGGAAAGCGCTGGAGGAGGCCATGCCTTCGAAGGCCGAGATGGATGAATTCATCGACGACATCATGAAAGGAGCCTGACATGGCAAAGAAGAAAGCTGAAAGCGAAAAGAAGCCTCTGGAGAAGGATATCAACGGACATGAACTTTTATCCGTTGAAAGCGAAAAGACGTCTCTGGAGGACGTTGCGCTCGTCACAGGCCTCACCGTGACAGCGCTGAAGAATCTCAATCCTGAATTAAAGGGAAGAGAAGAACTTGAGAAAGGAGAGATCATCCGAATATCATGAAACTCGAAGACATTATCAAACTGATCGATGCCGGCTATTCGAAGGCTGACATCGAAGCGATGAACGCGCCGGAAGAAGCTCCGGCTGAAGAAAAGCCTGCCGCCGAACCGGAAGCCGAAAAGGCTCCGGCCGTGGATCTTTCCGGGATCCAGAAGGACATCGCCGACCTGAAGAAAGGTCTCTATGCCCTGAACATCATGAACAGCACCCAGCCGGAAAAGAAGACGGCTGATGATGTGCTCATGGCCGCGCTAGGCGGCGGAAAGGAGTCCAAATAAATGGCTAACACTCTTGCTATTGACGACATCTCGACAGTCGTCAACGCGGTACTGACCAACGCACAGGGCGGCAGCGCTACAGCGAATACCGGCGACTTCACCACGGTCGCACAGCTTGCGCTTCGTCAGGGATATGACCCGCTCAGCACCGCCATCTCCCAGGTCTTAAGTAAGACCATCTTCTCCTATCGTCCTTACTCCCGGAAGTTCTCCGGACTCGAAAAGGACGCGATCCGCTGGGGCAATCACGTCCGCAAGCTGAACCCGATCGACAAGCCTCTCGAACAGGACAACCGTTTCCTGGATGCGAATGGCGCGCCGTATGCCGACGGATCCACGATCGACCAGTACAAGGTCAGCAAGCCGGAAGTCCTGCAGACCAACTTCTACGGTGCTCAGACTTATCAGAAGTCTCTGACCGTCTGGAAGGACCAGCTCGACACAGCTTTCGAAGGTCCGGAACAGTTCGGAAACTTCCTGACCATGGTCATGGGCAACGCTACCGACCAGCTGGAACAGGCCAGAGAAGATCTCGCCAGAGGCTGCGTCGCCAACCTCATCGGTCAGACGATCAACACCGGCAACGAGATCCACTTGCTCACGGAGTACAACACTCTTGCAGGTCTGACTACGCCTCTGACAGCTGCCACTGTCTTCCAGCCTGCCAACTTCAAGCCGTTCATGCAGTTCGTCTTCTCCAGGATCGAGACACTGATCGAGATGCTGAGTGAAAGATCCTATCTGTATCACCTGAATCCGTATCAGGGCGGCGCTCAGAAGCTCATCCGCAGACACACTCCGAAGGATAAGCTGCACTGCTACATGATCTCCGACTTCATCAACAAGGCGGACGCCATGGCTCTGGCAGATACCTTCCACGACGGCTATCTGAAAGACGTCGACTTCGAAAGAATCAACTTCTGGCAGAGGATCGCGGCTCCTATGGCTATCTCCACGACCGCATCCATCCTGACAGCCGGATCCTCGACCGTGGACTCCGCTCTCAATACACTGACAGTAAGCGAGACCGCTATCGTCGGCATTCTGTTCGATGACGAAGCTGCAGGCATCAACCTTAAACAGCAGTATTCTCTCGTCACTCCGATGAATGCCAGAGGTGCGTATCAGAACTGGTACTGGCACGAAGAGGCGCGCTGGTTCAACGACGCGACCGAGAACGCCATTGTCCTCACACTTGACTAAATGCCCGGAGGAGGCTTCGGCCTCCTCTTTTCTTTAAAGAAAGGAGGAACCTATGGATCTTTATCTCTATTCCTTCAGTAAAAAGGAAAGAAGCACGAAAAGACCGACCGGAGGACAGCTATTCCAGGGGAACCTCCGGGAGCCTTCGGGGATCCTGTCTCCGACGCTGGCGCTGCAGTTCAATCCGGACTTTGCGCCGACATCCTTCAATTACTGCTATATCCCGGAATTCGGAAGATATTACTGGATCGATGAATGGACATTCATTCACGGCTGTCTCTGGCATGCCCGGACACATGTCGACGTCCTTGCATCCTGGAAGGATCAGATCGGAGCGAAGAACTTCTATGTCCTGAGATCCAGCGCAGCCTTCAACGGCCGCGTGACTGACAGCAAGTTTCCTGTTCTGGCGCAACCTTCCACGTATATCGACAACGCCTCCGGCGTTTATGAGATGTATAACGGCAGCCCAGTCCAGCGCGCGAACTACTGGAGCAGATCTCTCGCCCAGGGATATTATTATCTCGGCGTAAACGGCGCCAACGGTACCGGCGTCGACTGGTATGTCATGACACCGGGATCGTTTAATACCATGGTAAACGCCTTGTATGATCTTGACCCGAACGACATGCCTTCCCTTGATGAAGGCATCCGGAAGAACCTGGCGAATCCGATGCAGTACATCGTTTCATGCTACTGGCTGCCGACTGACGTTCTGGGGCTGACATACAGCACCATGAACATTAATTTCGGATATTACACGATCAGCGTCGGCACGGTCGCGAAGCTGGATCCTGTCCAGGCTATCCGGGAATACTACGCGGACTTTCCGATCCGGAAGCATCCGCAGGCTGCTTCAAGAGGAGCTTATCTCAATCAGTCTCCGACATCCCGGTACTCCATCGCTTTCCAGCCTTTTGGAACTTTCGAGCTTGACAGCTCGCTGATGATCGACGACACGAGCGCGAGAGCGTCCTGGTACATCGACTACACGACCGGCATGGCAGACCTGGAGATCAAAGTGACCAACAGCTTCATGGTGCACACGCAGGCACAGCTGGCCATCCCTATCCAGCTCAATCAGGCGACGGTCGACTATGCCGGAAGTATCGGCGGAGTCTTCAGCGGAGCGATGACCGCTATCGGAGGAATGGCTCTCGGCAATCCTGCCATGGTCGTCGGAGGAATCGCGGGAGGCATCGGAAGCGGTCTTTCCGGAATGATGCCGAAGGTAACCTCAAAGGGAGCCGGAGGGAATTTCGTTCCGTTCAATTCCGTCCCGCCCCGCATCTATTCCGACTTCTATCTGATCGCCGACGAGTATAATGCAGAGATCGGCAGACCTCTATGTCAAGTCAGTACACCGGCGTCTCTAGGTGGATATATCCAGACGCTGGAAGGCGACATCGACATCCCGGCGACGTCATCGGAACTCTCGGCGATATCCGGCTACATGACCGGAGGCTTCTTCTATGAGTGACTTCATCGCCAGGACAAACGAGTCCGGGATCTATGGGAATCCATACTGGTATGACCATGCGCTCAATCCGGGTGCTACTAACTACATATGGCTTCCTAACTGTACGACATACGCATATGGCCGCAGTAATGAGATCTCAGGAGGGCAGATCGATGCCTCGACGATCTTCGGAGGCGGTTTCCGAAACGCGGCTCTGTGGTATTCGGAAAGCCTATGGGAGAAGTCTCCGGGACTGACAGATGTGAGGCTCGGAGATATTCTCTGCTGGGGATCCGGCGGCGGCGTCGGATCAGCCGGACACGTCGCCATCGTAGAGGGAATAGAAAGCGGAAGGATATGGCTGACAGAAAGTCATGACTCGACGCTGTCGCAGACCTATTCCTCTCCGGGAACGCTGTCCAGACGCTTCTTCGAATATGGCTATCTGGATATTTCAACGATGGTGATCCATGTTTCCTACTGGTACAATCAGGCCGGCTCTTACGATACCCACTATTCAACTATCAGAGTGCCGAACATACTCGGCACGATTCACAACCCATACGCAGGACAGACACCGGGAGGAAACGACAAAATCATCCCGATACTCATGCTATGGAAAAGAAGAAAAGAAAGGAGGAACGTGAGGATCTATGTCTAACTTCTATGACTATGACTTTCTCAACCTCATCGGAAGCAGCAACAAGCCCGGAACGGTGCACGCTGCCAATACGGCGCTCGGAATGCGCTTCCGGAGATATCTCTTTCAGAAGACGATCTCGGTCTTCGACTGGACGCTTCCGGAGAACTGGTCGAAGGATTACTTCCTTTATGTCCTGTACGCGGCCGGCTTCGTCTGCATCGCGGACTATGACGGTTTTGGAGTCATTCCGCAGTATTGCAGCCTGATCGAGAGAAACGTCTTCTATGAACCTAAGAAGACGCTGACAGTCAATCCGGCTTTCAACGGTAGGCAGTTCCAGAAGACCATCGGCAGAGACTGCGAGATCCTGAAACTGACGCCGGACTATCTCGGTATCACGGATATCGTCGGCCAGTATGCCGATGCCATGGCTCTCTGCTGGGAGACGACAGCCGTCAACCTGGTCAACAGCAAGCTCGCCTACGTTTTCGCTGCCAAGGACAAGGCGCAGGCGCAGAGCTTCAAGGCCATGGTCGACGAGATCAATGAAGGACAGCCTGCTGTCTTCATCGACAAAAAGCTCTTTGACGAAGACGGAAAGCCGACCTGGATGCCTTTCGATCAGAACGTCGGCGCCAACTTCATCGTCCCGGAGATCCTGGAAGCTCTCTCGCATATCGAAGCGCGTTTCGACCAGGAGATCGGTCTGCCGAACAATATGAACATCCAGAAGGAACGCGTCACCAATGACGCCGTCCATCAGGCGGATGCTGCCACATATTCCAAGGCAGAGCTCTGGCTCACTTCCCTCCAGGAAGGCATAGAAAAGGCTGTAGCGATGTTTCCGGAATTAGATGGTCAGTTGTCCGTCGAATGGAGAAAGACGAAAGGAGGAGCCTCTGATGCTGTCACAGATATCGATCTTAGGACTATACTCAGCGAATCCGGATCTATGGAATGACATGGTCGTCCCGGAAGGTCTGAGCGTCGAAGACGTCAGCCAGGCGATCATGCTATACGATGCCGAGCTGAATGTAATCTATCCGGATCCTGACTTCATGCAGCTGGCGATCCAGCTCTGGAGCAAGACCAGGCTCCACGCCTGGGAAAGGATCTATAAAGCTCTGACAGAGGAATATGATCCATTATGGAACGTGGACGGCACGACGACCGAAACAAGGACGATAGACTCCACTTCATCAGGGGACTCTGTCAGATCTGTCCAGGGCTTCAACTCTTCCGAGTTCTCCGACGCGACGAAAGACTCGACCGCCGGAACCGGCAAGACGACAGAAACGTATGAACAGAAGCGAGGCGGAAATATCGGCGTCACGAAGTCTCAGGAACTTCTGGAGAGCGAAATGGAAGTCCGGAAGACAGATATCTATCAGATCATCGCCGATGAATTCAAGGAACGCTTCTGCATCATGGTCTACTAGGAGGGTGCTTTATGGGACTTTTTAATCAATTCCCCTGGACGAATTTCGAACAGACTAACATCGACTCCTTCATGAGCAAGGTGAACACCCTTCTCAGGAACCTTGAAAACCTCAGGAAAAAGGCTTCCGCTTATGCGGTACAGGGTGCGGAGGCAGATGTCGAAATCCGGGAAAACAGTGAAGGATCGTGGACGTTTGAGTTCACTATCCCGGAAGGGCAGGAAGGACCGGCAGGTCCTCCTGGTCCTGAAGGACCGCAGGGACCTCAGGGGATCCAGGGTGAGACCGGACCGCAGGGTCCTCAGGGAGAAACCGGACCGCAGGGACCTCAGGGGATCCAGGGTGAGACCGGACCTCAGGGTCCGCAGGGTCCTCAGGGAGAAACCGGACCGCAGGGACCTCAGGGGATCCAGGGTGAGACCGGACCTCAGGGTCCGCAGGGGATCCGGGGAGAAACCGGTCCTCAAGGACCGCAGGGAGAAACCGGTCCACAGGGTCCGGCAGGACCTATTGCAGGATATAATGCTGGTGAAACAATTACCATAACAGGCCAGGTCATATGTGTGGGGCTTGTATCGGGGAACCAGTTCATCTTTTTCCTTCCACTTAACAGGCCGGTAAATGCCTCGAACGTAACTATAAACAGCCTGACGTGTACTCTTCGAAATGTTGCAGGACAGCTCGTATCCGTAGTAGTAACCGGAGTATCGACCACAATCTCTGACACGTCAGGACTTCGAATAGTAGTAGATACATCTTCTTCACTAGGTACATCCAATACCCCTTGTGTCGTTGCCGTTTCCAACCCAACAACAATAGTATTTAGCTAACTTCATTTATTTTAACTAGGAGGAAAAATATGGGACTTTTCAATCAATTTCCTTGGTCAAACTATGACCGCCTGAATCTCGACTATCTGATCAAACGCACAAACGAATTCTGGCAGGCTCTTCTCGATTTCCGCAGCAAAGTAACCGCGACAGCAGAAGCCGGTGAAGAGGCGTCTGTCACCGTGACGGAGAACGGTGAAGACTCCTGGAACTTTGACTTCGTTCTTCCTAGAGGGACCGCCGGTCCTCAGGGTATTCAGGGGCCTCCTGGACCTTCTGGTAATGACTTCACGATCAAAGGACTCGTTCCTGACGTGACGAATCTTCCGGCAGATCCGACAGTCGGAGACGCTTATGCAGTAGGCACATCAACAAGCAATTCTATATATCTATGGAATGGAACGACCTGGCAGGACGTTGGGCCGCTTATGGGCCCTCAGGGACCTCAGGGTCCGCAAGGACCTCAGGGCCCGCAGGGAGTGAAAGGTGATGCCGGTGAAACGGGACCTCAAGGGCCGCAAGGACCGGAAGGACCACAGGGGCCTGCAGGCCAGATAACGGATATGCGTTACGGCGAAATGCATTTCGGAACAGGTAATCAAGGCATCGAAGCAGGTGAATCGCTAACGATTTCCTTGGATTATACCGAGCTGCCGAACTTTACAAACGTTATAGGATTTTTAGGCTACTCGTTGTTTCCTATTGCTTCGACAAAAGGTTTAATCGTTCACAGAATTTACTTAGGAACCAACCTGGCAAGCATCAGAATATACAACAGCACCCAGAACGCCATCACCCTGTCAATGAATGAGTCGTTCGTTCGTGTATCTTACTATTAAAGTTATCTTACCCTCGGGACCTC
>Ga0247611_10008234_pt1 | contig 12906 bp, 9 predicted proteins | sample 177DNAGHGhighgp2_FD_192422 | JGI IMG/M metagenome (GOLD analysis project Ga0247611, IMG submission 192422) | Sheep rumen microbial communities from Palmerston North, Manawatu-Wanganui, New Zealand - 1770 DNA GHGhigh gp2 | ecosystem: Host-associated > Mammals > Digestive system > Stomach > Rumen ... | reverse complement strand
GGCGCAAGGCTTCTGAGAAAGTGGGTCGAAGAGCCGCTTATCTCGGTAAAGGCCATCAACAGAAGGCTTGATGCCGTAGAAGAGGCCAAGGAAAGATATATGGCCCGCCAGCAGATAATGGAAGGCTTGTCCGGTCTTTACGATATCGAGCGTCTTGCAGGCAAGGTATCTCTCGGCACTTGCAACGCCAGAGATCTTCTGGCGCTCCGTAACTCACTGCGAAAGATCCCGTTCGTAAGAGAAGGCCTCGAAGAGTTCTCCAAGGGCATGTTCAAAGAGATCAAGACATCGATGGATCCTCTCACTGATATTGCCGACTTGCTCGAAAAGGCGATCAACGAAGATGCTCCCGTCACGGTCAAGGACGGCGACATCATCAAGCGCGGCTATAATGCCGAGTGCGATGAACTCTACGACCTTGCAAAGAATGCAAAGGAATATATCCTCCAGCTCGAGAACAACGAGCGTGAGAGGACTGGCATCAAGACCCTTAAGATCGGCTATAACAAGGTATTCGGTTACTTTATCGATATTCCGAGATCACAGTCTGACAAGGTTCCTGAAGAGTATGTAAGAAAGCAGACTCTTGTTAACAACGAGCGTTATATCACGCCGCAGATCAAGGAACTTGAAGATAAGATCGTAAGCGCTTCTTCGCGCCGTATTGCTCTTGAATATGAGCTCTTTACGGAAGTCAGGGAAAAGGTATGTGCCGTATCCCAGAAGCTTTTCGATACCGCAAGAGCCATAGCACAGACAGATGTTATCACTTCGCTCGCAGAACTTGCGGAAGTCGAGAACTATGTTAAGCCTTCGATAGATGATTCAGAGATCATCGACATCAAGGGCGGAAGGCATCCTGTCGTAGAGCAGATGATGAGGTCTTCGCATGAGACTTTCGTCCCCAACGATATCTCGATGGATGATGAGAAGCGCCTCATGGTGCTTACGGGTCCTAACATGGCCGGTAAATCGACATTCATGAGACAGACTGCTCTCATTGTCCTCATGGCCCAGATCGGTTCTTTTGTTCCTGCAAAGAGCGCGAAAATTGGCCTCGTCGATCACATCTTCACGAGGATCGGCGCATCGGATGATATCTCTACAGGTCAGTCAACATTCATGGTCGAGATGAGGGAAGTGTCCTATATCCTTAAGAATGCCACACGCAAGAGCCTCCTGCTCCTCGATGAAGTAGGAAGAGGCACCAGCACATACGACGGCCTTTCGATCGCGTGGGCTGTTATCGAATACATAATCGACCCGAATATCCTTTATGCGAGGACGATCTTCGCCACGCACTATCACGAGCTTAACCAGCTTGAGCGCCTCAACCGCGGAGTATATAACAATCACGTAGAGGTTAAAGAAGAAGGAGACAGCGTAACGTTCCTTCATAAGATCTCAGACGGCGGCACGTCGGACAGTTACGGTATCGAAGTTGCAAGGCTCGCAGGCCTTCCTTCAGATGTCCTGAAGCGTTCCAATGCAATACTTTCCGAGCTCGAGAGGATCGGAAAGTTCAAGGTCAAGGGCAACCGCGAGACGCTTGGCAACGATGAGGAACTCTCAAAAGATGTTATGCCAGGACAGGAATCCTTCTTCAATCCTGACAACGTCGTCTACAGAAAAGAGGACAAGATCCGTCAGACATTAAGAGATATCGATCCCACAAGGCTTACGCCTATCGAAGCCATGAACATACTTTATGAATTAAAGCAGAAGTGCCGGGAGGAAGACATTGGGCAGGATTAATGTACTTGATACCAAGACCGCCAATGCCATTAAGGCCGGCGAAGTCATTGAGCGTCCCGTCTCCGTCGTAAAAGAGCTTATCGATAATGCGATAGACAGCGGCGCTTCCAGAATAACCGTGGAGTTTGCAGGCGGCGGTATCTCTTTGATCAGAGTTACCGATGACGGCTGCGGAATGGACAGGGAAGATGCCGAGAAGGCATTTCTTATTCATGCGACATCAAAGCTCCATTCGATCGAAGATATCTATTCTCTCTCGACCATGGGCTTCAGAGGAGAGGCGCTGGCGTCGATCGCTGCATGCTCCGACGTAACCCTCACTACCTGCCTCAAAGGCGAGAAGGAAGGAACCAAAGTAGTTTACGAAGACGGCTCTCTTAAGGGTGTCTATGATAATCCGGAAATGTCCGGAACTTCCGTCGAAGTAAGGAATCTTTTTAAGAATCTTCCTGCAAGATATAAGTTCCTTAAGAAAGATTCCACTGAGGGAATGTATATTACGGGTCTTATCGAGAAGCTTGCAGTCATTGCTCCCGAGATATCGATAAAGCTCATCAAGGACGGCGCAACGCTCTTTACCACGCCGGGCAACGGTTCATCTCTTGATGCTGTTTATGCTGTATACGGTAAAGAGACTGCAAAAGCGCTCGTTCCGGTAAGCTTCAAATACGAAGGCGGCAGGATAGAAGGCTTTACGGGTCTTACTTCGTTTGTAAGAGGCAACAGGGGCCTTCAGGTCGTTTTCGTAAACGGAAGACTGATACACAGCAAGACGGTTTCCGCCGCAATTGACGAAGCTTATAAGAATGCCGTCATGAAGAATAAGTTCCCTATATGTTTCCTCATGATCTACTGTGAACCGGGAACCGTTGACGTAAATGTTCACCCGCAGAAGAGCGAGGTCAAGTTCAGCAACGACGGTGATATCTTCAGGCTCGTTTATCACGGCATCAAGGATGCTCTGACGAAGAACGGTGAAGCCGGCATGACTTTTAACGGTATCGCCGAGAAGGTCGAAGCGGAAGCCGATTCCGGAACACAGCTCCGATATGATTTCTCAACTGCGTCTTCTGCTCCCAAGGCTTCTTCAAGGTATTCTGCATCACCCAATGCCTCTCATAAGTTAGGCCAGCAGGGAGATCCTGCTCAGGCGAATAAACTTCTGCAGATCTTATCCGAATTCAAGCCTGACATCGAAGCATTAAAAGAGACTTCCGACGAGCCGGCAGCTAAGCCGGAAAGTGCTTCGGAACAGGATATAATTGAGCCCGTTCCGGCTGCACCTGCGATAATCGATGATGTTCAGGAGAACAGGACCATTACGGATATCGACAGACTTGCTGCAGCTGATTTTGTCGGCATAATCTTCTCCACATATATCATCCTCCAGAATGAGGATGTCTGCTTTATCGTAGACCAGCACGCGGCTCACGAGAGAGTCCTCTATGAGGAATTCATGATCAAGAAAAAGCCCGGTGCCGTGCCCGCCGTAGAACAGGTGTTAACACCGCAGATCCTTACGCTTTCCTGGGAAGACTACAGCTTCGTTGAGGATAATATCGACAGGTTCAAAGACAACGGATTTGAACTCGAGCTCTTAGGCGACAGACAGGTTGCCGTAAGGACAGTTCCTCTCGGTAAGGCAGGAAAGCAGTCGGAAGTTTTCAGTGCGATCCTTACAGATCTTAAGCATGAAGTTCCTTCAAAATCCGAGATATGGTATCAGCTGATCCAGACGACTGCCTGCAAGGCTGCCATAAGGGCAGGCGATAAGATCACGCAGCAGGAAGCCATGAGACTTGTCGAGGAACTCTCAGGCTGCGAAGACCCTTACCACTGCGCTCACGGAAGACCTACATTCTTTACGGTCGCCAAGAAAGATTACGAGAAGAATTTCAAGAGAATAGTCTGATGAATACATCTTTCCCGATTTTCGAAAAGTATTCATATATACCGATTATCGCAGGACCCACTGCGAGCGGTAAGAGTGCGCTTGCGTTAGAGATATGCAGGATCGCGGACGGCGAACTCGTCTGCGCTGATTCTATGCAGATATATAAAGGGCTTGATGTCGGCACGGCAAAAGACAGCAAGGAAGAGATAGGGAATATCCCTCATTATCTGACGGATATCGTTGAACCCGGTGCCAATTTCTCCGTTTACGATTATGTCTGCACGGCTCTGCCTGTCATAAAGGATATTCTCGAACGCGGGAAACTTCCCGTAGTTTGCGGCGGAACAGGCCAATACATCTCATCTCTGCTCTATGGCCTTGATTACGGAACGGGTGATGAGGAAGCCGAGATCAAAGCAACTAAGGAATTAACGGAAGAATTCGGGCAAAAGGGAATAGAGCCTTTGTATTCCAGGCTTAAAGAGGTTGATCCCGAAGCAGCAGATAAGATCGATCCGCAGAATACAAGACGTGTAATAAGAGCTCTTGCAGTATACGATGCACTGGGAATTACCTTCACTGAGAAGAATAAGAAGTCCAAAGCAAACGGACCTGAGTTCCCGTTCAAGGTCTTCATGATCGATTGGGACAGGGAAGTCTTATATGACCGTATCAACAGAAGAGTCGGTGTCATGATAGATAACGGACTTGTGAATGAAGCCAAGATGCTTCTTGATCTTAATGTAGACAGGACTTCGACATGCTGGCAGGCGATCGGTTATAAAGAGATGCTCAAGTATCTGGAAGGTGAGGAAACCCTGGAGCAGGCAGCAGACCGTATCAGGATCGGTACAAGACATTATGCAAAACGTCAGCTCACATGGCTTCGGAGCATGGGTGAAGACGTTACGACGGTCAAGCCTGATGACCCTTCTGTAAATGCCAAATTTGTTTTACAGCTTTGCAAATAAAAACTGCACATTTCTGTGCAGTTTTTGATAAGAATGCTTTGATTAGATAAATGGAAAATCAAGAATAGTCTCAATTATCCAAAACTGTAATTTTCTACTTGAAAATCTATGCAGAGCCCACATAATAAAGGTACACACACACTTATCTTAAAAGGGAGGAGGTAGTTAATCGATTGAATATCTATGTAGCCCAACTACCTTGCCCAGGATCCTGCATCCTTCAGTGTTGAAAGGAATTGGCGAGTAGTCATCATTCTCAGGGAAAAGATAAGGAATTCCGTTCTTCTTTCCAAATCTCTTGACCGTAGCTTCGTCCTCTATCAAAGCGGCTATTATGTCTCCCTCTTCACACGTATTTTGTTTACGAACGATAATAAGGTCGCCGTCAAGAATATGAGCATTGATCATGCTGTTGCCACGAACTTTAAGCATGAATGCTTCGGAATCCCCTATTAGAGACTTGTTCACCAGATAAGAATCGCTATAGTCTTCGTGAGCCAGGATCGGAATGCCGGCTGTGATCTTACCGATAACGGGAACCTTCCTGTATTCGGTTAATTCAGTAACACTTGAAGAACCCGAGTATTCCTGAATTGAATCATCCGCTCCTTGCTTGATCACAATAGCTCTTCTTAATCCGGGTCTGTACTCAATACGCCCCTGGCTGTCGAGTTGTTTGAGATAAGTGTGAACGGAGGACGTAGATTTAAGACCTACGCCGGCGCAGATATCTCGTACAGAAGGCGAAATCTGATTCTGATTTATGTAATTACAAATGTAGTTATATACGCGTTCTATAGTCTTTCTGTCGTTTGACTGCATAAGGAATCCTCCAAACATATTTTCTATAATTGTAACATTTATTAAACAGGTGTCAAACGTTTGTTTGGCGTTCAGCTAAAAATTCAATTTTTATGGAGAGAACCGGCATGCATAGTGTTATAAATAAAACTAATAATTACTCTAACCTCAATAAGATCCTGAAAGACGAAGCCATAGAGAATGCAGCTTCATTTGGCGAAGCAAGAGCGATCATAGTATCCAGACTTAACCGTTTACGAGAAGATCTTTCATTCCAACCTTCGGTAGAAGATCCGATCATAGCGGAGATATGTAAGGCGAGAGAAGACGGGACGGCAAGCCTTATGGACATATATGCCGGTTACTACTCTCCGTGCAAGGTGTCTGAACCGGCGTATATTCCCAAAGGTCAGGGTGATATGAACGACATTATGATCAGTTTTTCAGAAGGTTTCAGTGAGTTTATTGAATCATTAGAAGAACAGTATGTTGAACTTATCATTAGAAGAAGGAGGGCAACGATCCTTTTGAACAGGATGCTCTCGATAAGACTGCCCATGGCCAGATTGATGTATCTGTATTACTATCAGCGCATCGATCCGGGTGATGTGACGAATAAGCTTTATTGCAGCAGAGCGACATTTTACAGGCTGAAATCCAATGCCATTTCTGCAATTACAAGAATGTATTATCCCGGCACTATCCAAAAGATCAGAGGCATTAATATCGACAGCTCCGAAGAATCTGCCTAATTCGTGGCTTCTTACTTTTGATAAACAATGCTATAATCGCCCTTAAAGGTAAAATGATATGGCAATAAATCAGGAAGACAGAAACCAAGATCCTATTTCGACAGGCAGTTTGAAGAGCAGTGTAGTGCTCGATTTTCTGGGCTGTTCTTACAGGGCTACAGTAAGACTCATCAAGGGTCTTCCTTCAAGATTCATTGCTTTTGTCAAACGTAAGATCAAGGAATACCGCAACAGGCCGAAGAGAACGGACATCAGCCGTGTTTATGTTGTGGTAGGCTACACGACCAAGAAGCGTGTAGATGAGAAGTTCAATGCAGAGCGAAGGATGATGATCATCAGAAGAGGGCTTTTGATTCTGATATTCCTTTTGATAATCTTCATCGCAGTAGACCGGTTTACGGGAGTTATCAACTATGGAGAGTTATCTCAGATATTCGGAATCGATTCGTGGGACGAGGTAGTTGAGAATGATCCTTTTGCAGACAAAACTTCAGAAAGCACGTCAGGAATTGCGACAGAGGGAACACAATCCTGAACAAGAAGCAAACAATTAATTGAAAATGATCGAAATGAAAGTTCGCGTTTGCGAACTTTCATTTTTTAATTGCCTATTGAAATTGCGAAAGTCTTGTAATACTATACTTAACGATTGGTTTAAACTAGGTCTGAACACCTAAGCTTTCAGTCTACAAAATGAATTTTTAGCCGCGCGAACTTGCAAAAATGGTTCCGGGCAGAAGAAAGGTGGAAATCTTATGGATTACAAGATTGAGAATGAGTATCTTAACGATCTCATGCAGAAGGTTATGGCAAGGAATGCTAACGAGCCTGAATTTCATCAGGCAGTATATGAGTTCCTTAACTCTATCGCACCGGCTCTTCCGGTACATCCTGAGCTTATCGAGAAGCAGGTTCTTGAGAGAATCGTAGAGCCTGAGCGTCAGATCATGTTCAGAGTTTCCTGGATCGACGATAACGGCAGAATTCAGGTTAACCGCGGTTACAGAATTCAGTTCAACAGCGCTATCGGACCTTACAAGGGCGGTATCAGACTCCATCCCTCTGTTAACCTCAGCATCCTCAAGTTCCTCGGCTTCGAGCAGATCTTCAAGAACTCCCTCACAGGTCTCCCTATGGGCGGCGCTAAGGGTGGTTCCGACTTCGATCCTAAGGGCAAGTCTGACAACGAAGTAATGGCTTTCTGCCAGAGCTTCATGCGTGAGCTTTACAGACATATCGGACCTGACTGCGATGTACCTGCAGGAGACATCGGTACAGGTGCAAGAGAGATCGGCTTCATGTTCGGTCAGTACAAGAAGATCGTAAATGAGTTCTCCGGCGTTCTTACAGGTAAGAAGCTCAGCTTCGGCGGTTCACTTGCAAGAACAGAGGCTACAGGTTATGGTCTTTGCTACTTCGTAAATGCTCTCCTCAAGGAGAAGATGAACACTTCTTTCGAGGGCAAGACGGTTGTTATCTCCGGTTCAGGCAACGTTGCTATCTATGCTACAGAGAAGGCTCAGCAGCTTGGCGCTAAGGTAGTTGCTCTTTCTGACTCCAACGGTTATGTATATGATCCTGAGGGCATCAAGCTTGATATCGTTAAGGACATCAAGGAAGTTAAGAGAGGCAGAATCAGTGAGTATGCTGATAAGGTTGCTTCCGCTACATACACAGCTGATGCTAACGGTTCCAAGGGCATCTGGACAATTCCTTGTGACATTGCTCTTCCTTGCGCTACACAGAACGAGCTCAACCTCGATTCTGCCAAGGCACTCGTTGCTAACGGCGTAAAGGTAGTAGGTGAGGGCGCTAACATGCCTACAACACTCGATGCTACAAAGTTCCTTCAGGAGAACGGCGTATTCTTCACACCCGGTAAGGCTTCCAACGCAGGCGGTGTTGCTACATCCGGTCTTGAAATGTGCCAGAACAGCGCTCGTCTTTCGTGGACATTCGAAGAAGTTGATGCAAGACTTAAGGGCATTATGGAGAATATCTTCCACACAGTTGATAAGACAGCTGCAGAAGTCGGCTGCGAGAACAACTTCGTTGTCGGCGCTAACATTGCAGGTCTCCTTAAGGTTTCTGATGCTATGATCGCTCAGGGCTGCATCTGATAGAACTGAATCAGTTGAGGTAAATAGAAGGGGTTGTGACAACAGGTCACAACCCCTTTGTTATGAAGATTACACAAACCTGGGGAAATTGCCACAGTATTCTTCTAATATCTGTGATTAGGAAAATGACAGTCTGATGATATAATTGTTTAGTTAATATGGAGAATTATGAGTGCCTGACTGTAATCGCGGCCGGGGACGGTAAATATAGACTTTGCTTTAAGGATAAAGCAAAGGACAAACAAAATATGGAGCGATAAAGATGAGTAAGACTGTAGCAACTTGTATTGCCGAGACTAACCTGATCCAGGGTGAGCCTCAGGAGAATGTATTCTTTCTTACGCTTTCACGTAAGATCGAAGATTTCCCCAACGAGTTCTTAAGAACGGCCAGATCGACATCACCTATTCAGATCTGCGCTATTTTCTCGACAATTGGTCCGGATAACCTTTCCGCAGTATTGAACCTTGAACTTAACGCCGAATTGGAGAGGATCGCCTCCGCATGTGCGAATCAGGCTGTTCTCGATTTTGACGGTTTTGCAAACCAGGTAATCAACAATCTCAACGTCAAGGTCTGCAATTTCGCTGCCAACAAGGGAACACAGTTCAAGACTTCAATGTCTATGTTCGTAATCGAAGGCGATATCCTTCGTGTAATCCATGTCGGTATCACAAAGGCGGTTCTCTTCAGAAACAACCGCATCATGCTCCTTACTGAAGAGCAGACCGTTGCGCACAGATATGTACAGATGGGCGCTATCCAGCCTTCCGAAGAGCTTACGCATCCTGAGAACATGAATCTTACCCAGTATCTCGGAAAGATGCCTCAGGAAGGTCCCGTCAATGCCGACAAGAAGGTTCACTTGAAGCTTCAGGACAACGATGAGCTGTTCCTCATGGGTGTTGGCCTTTCCAGAAGACTTCCTTCACAGATGAGAAATTCCATCATCGCCAAGCCTCAGACAACTGAGGTCAAGGCCAAGGAGATCATCAATGCAGCCGTAAGCTACGGAATCAAGTCCGGTCTTACGCTTATCGACATGAAGGTCGAATCTACATTCCTGCTTCCCGGCGATGCAGTCATCAACAGCAATCTCAGAACGGAAGCCGGTCTTTCAAGAAAAGATAATCAGAAAGCCGCTGAATCCAATGCCTTTACTGATTTCGAAAACGACAAAGAATTAGATTACGATTCTGATTCTTCCGATACGATCAACTATGTTCCGGGATCTGCCGTAGCAAGCTATGCAGAGAGCGACGAAGAAGAACTTATCGTAAATGAGAGCAAGGAGAGGGTAAAGACGATAATCATTCCTCTTATCATCTTCATTGTCTGCATCATTCTTGGATTCGGCGTCACATTCATGATCTTCAACATGAAGGATCTCATCAATTTCGGTGACTCCACTACGACAACACTTCCTGTCGGCGTTGGTTCAGTCCTTTATGCCAACGAAAATATGGTCCCTGTATATTCCAAGGCTTCAGAAGAGGCAACAGTCATCGGAACTCTTAATCTCGGCGATCCCGTAACTCTTAAGGAGATCACCAATGAGGCTTTCTCAAAGATCCTTACGGCAAATAACGTTACAGGCTACGTTGCAAGCGATAAGCTTACGGCAGAGAATCCTATTACAGGAACAAGCGAATTCGATCCTTTCGGTGATGCTACATCGGTAACAACGGGTGAAGTTACGCTTCCTGACGGTGAGACCATTCAGACAACAGGCGTCAAGAAGGATAATATCTACTATCCTCCGACGGCTACACCTAAGCCGACTCTTGAGTCTATCGGTACTGATGAGTACGGTAATCCTATCTATCCTACACCTACACTTGATCCGAATAAGCCCACGCCGACTACGGATCCGAATAATCCGACACCTACACCTAAGCAGGATAATCCGGATAACCCTACTCCAACACCTAAACAGGATAATCCGGATAACCCTACTCCAACACCGAAGCAGGATAATCCGGATAAGCCTACAGAGGCACCTAAGCCGACTGATCCGCCTAAGCCGACTGATCCGCCGAAGCCGACTGATCCTCCGCCGCCGCCGAAGCCCACAGATCCTCCGGCAAATGGTGGACAAGACAATAACGGTTGATTCCGTTTTCGAGCAAAACAAGAAATACAGAGCTGTCTCATATGAGGCAGCTCTTTTTATGGATCATGAGAAAAAGAAACTAAGCATTTGATATTTTGCAGCACAACTTGTAAAAAATATTTATGAATGCTAGTATTCATTTGGGGATATACCAAGGTTCATTTCAAGTAACATTTTAAGAACGTGTCATGGCATCGTGCTGTTACTCGTATGCGCTTAAATTGTTTTGCGCCTGACGGGTTAACGCTATGCCGGTCAATTCACACATGGGAAATTTCACACAATGTGAAGAAGTTATTTTGGGGAGGACACTTTTATGGTTAAACGTATTATTTCAATTGTTTTGGCAGCAGCGGTTATTGCAGGATTTGAAGCAGTTTGTTCAGGGGCAGCTTATACGACAGATCAGATATATGGGAAGTATAAAGACCACGAAGAAACGTGCACATATAATGGAGTTTCAACTGCTGACATTGCTGTTATTGGAGCCGAGGTATTTAAGAATAATAAATCCTTAGCAGGGAAGACACAGACTTTTAAAGACGGCTCTCAGATTTTTGTCCATAGTATTTCAGTCCGTAAATCTTCAGCTAACCATGGATATCATGTAGGTTATTACAAGGTCGGAAATACCATGTACTACAACAGAGGCTATGATTACGAATCCTAATTATTAACCATTCATCCGGACTATGAGTTTATTCTTTAAACATCTGTATGAACATATTTTAAGCCACGCCATCACGCTAGTCCTTTATGCGTCTGTAACTGTGTTGGGTATCTTTTGTATTTCAAGCTACTATGTCAGTGCTTCACAGGGCTTGAAGGCATACAAAGCATATGGGCTTGATGAGACGCTGGTTTATTATCCGGGATATTCAATGGCCGATTATATAAGGATTGATTTTGGCGGGAGCAACGAACCGGATGAATTGCTCAACCTGATCAACCATCTTGATTGTGTATCGTCTGCTGAATATGAGACATTTACCAGAGGTATTATCATTGTAAACCATGAGTGTGAGGCAGCCGGGGATTCTTTTTCCTTGGCTGTTTCACAGCTTCCTAAGGATCTGAAGGGTTTTCCATACCGCATAGTGAAGGGCAGGGCGCCTTCTCCTGATGCACCTGATGAGATATGTATCTCAAGCAATTACATTGGAAGATGTAATGTCGGCGATACACTGGTCCTGAACAGACTAAGAGATTCTGAAGAAGAATACCGCTTCAGGGTATCAGGTTTCTTCGATATCAATTCCAGGGCGCTTTTTGGTGACAGTTATGTCTGTCAGATCGACAGCAGCAGGGGCGCTTACGCGAGCGCGTTTACTTATGGTGATGTGCTGCCTGAAGATGTGACAGGCAACAGGGATATCATGATAATCCAACCCGCAGACGGCTACACTGTAAGTGATATTAAGCAGCAGGTGCTTAAAGTAGCCGGACGCGGGACCGCTTACACTTATGAAGAATACTGCGACAAGCTCTATGATGCTGACAGCGATAGCGCCGTTGTATTTAAGGCTATTGCGATTGCTACTGCGATTGTTACATTAGAACTCCTTATCGCGTACACGCTTATACAACTTTCACTGAGAAAGAACGAACTTATCATCTACTATCTTAACGGCGGCTCATGGCTTTATGTGTGCCTGACCGCGTGTTTTTCTTATCTTCCGACAGTCCTTGCCGGGCTTGTTACCGGCATTTGCATATATAACTTCAATCCCGTGATGAAGTCGTATTCGAACGGCCTGTTTATCCTGGATTGGAAGACCGTTGCGGCTGTGTCAGGAGTGCTTCTTGGCGCATATATTCTGGTTAATCTTTTGTTCTTCGCTTACGAATACAGAAGATCGCCTATAGAGATGTTGAGGATCGAAGGATGAGACTTATTAAGATCACAATTAAAGCTCTTGCCGACAGACCTCTCATCAATCTGTTTGTGTGTCTTGCGCTCGCGCTGCTGGTTTTCGCGCAGGGCCTGATCGCGAATGCTTATTCATTCTCAATGTCGGGTGAGATGTATCTTTATACGAGCTACACCTTTATCAGCGGCAGCGACAGTTCCGATAAGGTTCAGGTGCTCAAGGACAATTATCCAAAGAGTCTTGTGCGCGCCAATGACATTTATGCTGACGATAACAATCCGGAGATAGTTGTTTTCAGATATAACAGAGTACTTAAGAATGGCGAGCTGGCCAAGCTCAGGAAATATACGGCACACTACATGCCGGATGCAGAATTCGCGGCGCCGGAAGTATATCAGGACAGCTACGACGTGTTTAAGGAAATCGTTATCTTCGCGCTCATAACGGCCGTGATCCTGATAGTGCTGATACCTGTGATCAACTACCCCATCCAAGTCAGGAAGAGCGAGTTCGACAGCTACAGGATATGCGGCGCGGCAAACGGCTTTATACTGGCTGCGCGTTTCGCCCATGTGGCGTGCCTGTCGATTCTTGCAGGCGTCATAGGCATTGCCGGACTGTTCATCTAT
>Ga0247611_10008233_pt1 | contig 12910 bp, 8 predicted proteins | sample 177DNAGHGhighgp2_FD_192422 | JGI IMG/M metagenome (GOLD analysis project Ga0247611, IMG submission 192422) | Sheep rumen microbial communities from Palmerston North, Manawatu-Wanganui, New Zealand - 1770 DNA GHGhigh gp2 | ecosystem: Host-associated > Mammals > Digestive system > Stomach > Rumen ... | reverse complement strand
TATCAGTGGAATGATAAGAATTTCAATGCAAACTATGGGGGCATTCCCAAAAACGTCTTTCTACATGTTACCGACCGATTGTATCAGACACTGCCATTATTTAGCAACTTAGGTACGACGGGAACCTATGTCTATGCCACAGATTTCGATATTACCAACCGCAAAGCTGTGATTCATGTGGAGAGTCAGGTGAGAAATGAGGACACACGTGAACGTTCGTTCTTTCTGACAGTTGTGCTGAAGGACAAGGATGGCAATAAGGTGGCGGGGTTCAATGGCAACGAACGAATCAACTTGAAGCCAGGAGAAACCACTATTGCCAAAGCAGAGAGTGAGGTCAATGGACTGCATTTCTGGTCGTGGGGCTATGGATACCTGTATACGGTAGAAACCTACCTGAGAGACAAACTGGAGACGGCTACGGCAGAGAATGACAAGGTCATCATCCGCACCGGCTTTCGCAAAACTCATTTTGGTGAAGGAAAGATATGGCTGAACGATCGTGTTATCATGATGCACGGCTATGCACAGAGAACGAGTAATGAATGGCCAGGAATAGGTATGAGTGTACCAGCATGGATGAGCGATTACAGTAATAATCTGATGGTTGAATCAGGAGGCAATCTTGTGAGGTGGATGCATGTTACACCGTGGAAACAGGATGTCGAATCGTGTGACAGGGTGGGGCTTATCCAGGCAATGCCTGCGGGAGATGCTGAAAAAGATGTTGAAGGAAGACGCTGGACACAACGTACAGAACTGATGCGTGATGCTATCATCTATAATCGGAATAACCCCAGTATCCTATTCTATGAAGGTGGAAACGAAAGTATTAGTCGTGAACACATGATTGAACTAAAAGCCATACGTGACAAATACGATCCATACGGCGGTCGGGCAATAGGCAGTAGGGAAATGCTTGATATAGATGAGGCCGAATATGGAGGAGAGATGCTTTATGTGAATAAGAGCAAGAAGCATCCCATGTGGCAGATGGAGTATCACCGTGACGAAGGCTTGCGGAAATATTGGGATGAAAAGAGCTATCCATATCATAAGGAAGGCGCAGGGCCTTTGTATCGGGGAAAGCCCGCTTTTGAGTATAATCACAACATGGATATCTTTGCAAAAAGCATGGTTGACCGTTGGTATGATTATTATCTTGAGCGTCCCGGAACGGGAAAACGTGTCAATGCCGGAGGAGTAAAGATCATTTTCTCAGACACCAATACCCATTATCGTGGAGAAGCCAACTATCGTACAAGTGGTGTGACGGATGCCATGAGAATACCCAAGGATGCGTACTATGTCCATCGCGTGATGTGGGACGGATGGGTAGAGCCTGAAGCTCCGCACACATATATTGTCGGACACTGGAACTATGAGGCAAATACCGTAAAGGATATCTATGTCGTATCCAATTCTGAGAGTGTCGAATTGTTCTTGAACGGAAAGTCGTTGGGTAAGGGTAAGCAGAGTAGCCGATATTTGTTTTCATTTGAAAACGTAACCTTTGAAGCAGGAAAATTGGAAGCAATCGGATATGGAAGTGATGGTTTAGAACAGAGTCGTCATAGTATTGAAACAGCTGGTGAGGCAAATCGGATACAAATCACAACGATTGAAAACCCGCAAGGCTTTAAGGCTGATGGAGCCGATATGGCGATTGTCCAGTTTGAAATCGTTGATAAAGAGGGTCGGCGTTGTCCGTTGGATAACAGGATGGTTCATTTCCATTTATGGGGTGAAGGAGAATGGAGAGGAGGTATCGCGTTACGTAGCCAGAATAATATACCAAAAGAGAATGGCTTCCAGAAAGAAGACGGTATGTTAGACGGACCAGAAACAAGGAATACTTCTGATAACTATATCCTTTCAAGAGACCTGCCTGTTGAGTGTGGAGTGAATCGTGCAATAATCAGAAGTACAGAGAATCCTGGAACTATTTATCTTACCGCCTATGCCGAAGGGTTGGCTCCAGTTACAGTAACTCTAAAGACAACCTATGTTGCAAAGAAAGACGGACTTAGTGAGGACTTGCCATCAATGACCCTTCCGTGTGTGTTAACACGTGGTGAGACACCCTCGTCACCTTCCTATAAAGAACTATCAAGTACTGTTGACGTTATAAATGTAAAAGCCGGTAGTAACCATGAAGATGCCATTAACAGCATGGATGATAATGAATTGTCAGAATGGAAGAGTAATGGCAAGATTGAAGATGCCTGGATAACCTATCAGTTCGCCAAGAAGGCAAAGGTTGATGAAATTGCAATTAAGCTGACTGGATGGCGTAACAAGTGTTATCCGTTGGCTGTTTATGCAGGAAAGAAAAAAGTATGGGAAGGGATGACATACGCGACATTAGGATATGTTCATCTATATATCGACAAACCCGTATCAAGCAATGAGATGACCATAAAAATGTTAGGTCCTGTCGTCAACAGTTCAGCTTTCGGTGATACAAAGGAACTCGCCGGTGGTAATGCTGGAGAATTGGACCGCTTTATCACAACAAAGGGAAAAGTGGAATTGAGGGTAGTAGAAGTAGACTTTTTAGAAAAAAAAGATAAGTAATGAAGAAGACAATCGTTTTATCAATAGTTTTGAGTTCGGTGTTTGCCATTTATGCTCTTTTGGCAAATGCACAGACAGAGAGGAGATTCACCTTGCCAAACTCATTAGACGGGAAATCTACATTAGAGTGCTACCTGCCGGTAAATCCAACAGGAAGAGCAGTGATAAGCTGTCCGGGAGGCGGCTATTCCCATTTGTCATTACAGAATGAAGGACATGACTGGGCTACATATTTTAATGAGATGGGAATTGCCTATTTTGTACTGACATACCGAATGCCCAATGGAGATAGAAATATACCGTTGTCTGATGCGTATAATGCCATCAAGACCGTCCGTGACAGTTCGTCGGTATGGAATATTAATCCTTATGATGTAGGGATAATGGGCTTTTCTGCAGGAGGTCATCTGGCATCTACTGTAAGTACGCATGCACCATGGGAAAGCCGTCCGGATTTTTCCATCCTTTTCTATCCTGTTATCTCCATGAAAGAAAGTGACACACATAAAGGATCTGTTATCGGCTTTTTAGGTGATGCCCGTTCCGACGAAAGATTGGTAAATGAATATTCTAATGACCGCCAAGTACGTTGTCATACGACTCCTCCAGCTATTATCCTGTTGGCGAATGACGATCGTGCGGTTCCTCCAGTGGCCAATGGAGTCGCTTATTATTCGGCCATGCGCAATCAAGGAAATGAATGTTCAATGTTCATCTATCCTTCAGGAGGACACGGATTCGGTTTCAGAAGTAGTTTTAAATATCATGACCAGATGATTAGTGACCTGACTACGTGGCTAAAGAATTTAAAGAGTCCTCAAAAAGATGCCATACGTGTTGCATGCATTGGGAACAGTATTACTGAGGGTTCAGGAATTCCAATGTCATCACAATTCGGTTATCCAGCCCAGTTACAGAAAATAATGGGGAATAAATATCATGTGAAGAATTTTGGTGTCGGCGCTCAGACTCTATTGAATAAAGGTGATAATCCATATATGAAACGGCCTGAATGGAAAGGAGTCCTTTCGTTCAATCCTAATATTGTGGTGATAAAACTTGGTACTAACGATACAAAACCACAAAACTGGCAGTTCAATAAAGAATTTCAGCATGACCTTTTGGAAATGATAGAGGAGTTACAGCAGCTTCCTGCTCATCCTCGTATATTGCTCGCTCATCCCATTCGCGCCTTTAAGTCTACTTGGGAAATCAATGACAACATCATTGTAAATGAATTAATTCCAATCATCAATCAAGTAGCCAAAAAGAAAAAGCTGCAAGTGATAGATTTACACGAAGCTATTACTGATGAGAAGATGCTTCTTGATGATGGTATTCATCCAAATGAGAAAGGCGCACAAAGAATAGCAGAAGTCGTGGCAGAAGCTATTCGCCAGTAGCCTTGCCATCTTGTCAGTAAGTACGTGCCATTATTGTCATACAGACATTTTGGCACGGTTTTCGTATAGGAAGAGTTGAAAGTAATAAATATTTTAAAATATATAAACTATGAATATTAAACCGTTAGCAGATCGCGTGCTGGTAGTTCCAGCAGCCGCAGAAGAGAAAGTTGGTGGAATCATTATTCCTGATACAGCAAAAGAAAAGCCATTACATGGTAAAATTGTTGCCGTTGGTAATGGTACAAAAGATGAAGAGATGGTCTTGAAAGCAGGTGATGAAGTACTTTATGGCAAATATGCCGGTACAGAACTTGAGTTTGAGGGTGAGAAGTATCTGATTATGCGTCAGAGTGACGTTCTTGCTGTTTTAGGATAATATTGTTGAAATATAAAAAATAATTATTGTTATGGCAAAAGATATTAAATTCAATATTGAAGCTCGTGAGCTTTTGAAGAGTGGTGTAGACCAGTTGGCAAATGCAGTAAAGGTTACATTAGGTCCGAAAGGCCGTAATGTTGTCTTGGAGAAGAAGTTCGGTGCTCCTCAGATTACTAAGGACGGTGTAACTGTAGCAAAAGAGATTGAACTTGAAGACAAGTTCGAGAATACAGGAGCCCAGCTTGTTAAGAGCGTAGCTTCAAAAACCGGTGATGATGCAGGTGACGGTACAACTACTGCAACCATTCTTGCTCAGGCAATTGTGAATGAAGGTTTGAAGAACGTTACAGCAGGTGCTAATCCAATGGATTTGAAGCGTGGAATTGATAAGGCTGTAAGTGCTGTTGTTAAGTATATTGCTGATGTCTCTGAGAAAGTTGATGACAACTATGATAAAATCGAGCAAGTTGCAACAGTCAGTGCCAATAATGACCCGGAGATTGGAAAGCTGCTTGCTGATGCCATGCGTAAGGTAAGTAAAGACGGTGTCATCACTATTGAAGAATCAAAGAGCCGTGACACTCATATTGGTGTTGTTGAAGGAATGCAGTTTGACCGTGGATATCTGTCAGCATACTTTATTACAGATTCAGACAAGATGGAGTGTGTCATGGAGAATCCGTATATTCTTATCTATGACAAGAAGATTTCTAACATCAAAGATTTCCTGCCAATACTTCAGCCGGCAGCAGAGAGCGGCCGTCCATTGCTCGTGATTGCAGAGGATGTTGATTCAGAGGCATTGACAACACTCGTTGTGAACCGTCTGCGTGGAGGTCTTAAGATCTGTGCAGTGAAGGCTCCAGGTTTCGGTGATCGTCGTAAGGCAATGCTTGAGGATATTGCCATATTGACTGGCGGTACTGTAATCAGTGAGGAAAAAGGACTCAAGCTTGAACAGGCTACACTTGAAATGCTCGGTACATGTGATAAGGTGACTGTTGATAAAGATAACACCACGATTGTCAATGGTGCTGGTTCTAAGGAAGCCATCAGCGACCGTGTAGCTCAGATCAAGAATGAGATTCAGAACACCAAGAGTTCTTATGACAAAGAGAAACTTCAGGAGCGTCTTGCTAAGCTCGCTGGTGGTGTTGCCGTTCTTTATGTAGGTGCTAACAGCGAGGTTGAAATGAAGGAGAAGAAAGACCGTGTTGACGATGCTCTCTGTGCAACTCGTGCTGCCATTGAAGAAGGTGTTGTTGCTGGAGGTGGTACAACATATATTCGTTCTTTAGGTGTATTGAAAGACCTGAAGGGAATCAATGCTGATGAGCAGACAGGTATTAACATCGTTGAGCGTGCAATTGAAGAGCCGTTGCGTCAGATTGTCATCAATGCAGGTGGCGAAGGTGCAGTTGTAGTTCAGAAGGTTCGTGAAGCAGATGGAGATTTCGGTTACAATGCCCGTACGAACGAGTATGAGGATTTACGTGCTGCTGGTATCGTTGATCCTGCTAAAGTTGCACGTGTGGCACTTGAGAATGCAGCTTCAATTGCTGGAATGTTCCTGACAACAGAGTGTCTCATTGTAGACAAGCCAGAGAAAGAACCAGCAATGCCAATGGGCGGTGCTCCAGGAATGGGTGGCATGATGTAAACTCTTAAAAGAGCTTAGACATAATAAAAGAAGTCGGATACTTAATAAAAAGTATTCGACTTCTTGTTTTTTTTTGTATTTTTGCAACCATGAAACTACTAATAAATTTATATAAGGAGTGGAAAGGCTGTGAACCTGTTAAAACAGAACGATTAACAGGGTCGGGCAGTAATCGGGAATATTACCGCATGTATGACGATGACGGTCATAGTGTAGTAGGTGTAATCGGTACGAGCAGAGATGAGAATCATGCTTTTATCTACCTTTCAAATCATTTTGAGAGACGTCAGCTGCCAGTTCCTCATATTCTTGCTGTGTCAAAGGATGAATCCCGCTATATACAGACAGACCTTGGCAATATGTCTCTTTTTGATGCTATTCGTGGAGGTCGTGAAGCGGGTGGACGATACAATCAATATGAAAAATCATTATTGGTCAAAACAATCAGAGAATTGCCCAACATACAGTTACGTGGAGCACGTGAGCTTGAATGGTCGAACTGTTATCCTCAACCAGAGTTTAATCAGGATAGCGTGCTGTTTGACCTTAATTATTTTAAGTATTGTTTCCTTAAGGCTACAGAGTTAGATTTTCATGAGCTAAAATTAGAGGCTAATTTCAGGATGTTAGCCAAAGATCTTACATCAGAGCCATGTGAGAGTTTCCTCTATAGAGATTTTCAAGCCAGGAATATCATGCTTGATGCTGATGGTAATCCACAGTTTATTGATTATCAGGGAGGTCGTAAAGGTCCATATTATTATGATCTTGCATCCTTCTTATGGCAGGCTTCCGCCCGTTATCCCAATAAACTGCGTCGTGAGTTGATATATGAGTATTATCATTCTTTGAAGAATTATACGGAAGTACCATCCGAACGTCACTTCGTCGAACGTTTGACTTTATTTGTCCTGTTCCGCATTTTGCAAGTGCTGGGAGCCTATGGATTCCGTGGATATTTTGAAAGGAAGAAACATTTCTTAGACAGTATTCCACCAGCTATTCAGAATCTACGTGAGCTTCTCGGTACAAGAATTGAAGGTACATATCCTTACCTTTTTAATGTGTTGCATCGCCTGACGGAACTTCCCCAGTACACACAGATAGAACAACCTGTGACTTCGCGTGCCGATGGATATAGAACAACAAACATAAATGTATATAAACCGCATCCACAAGATGGTCCGGCTACTTATTCAAAATATGATGGGAAAGGTCCGTTAGTTGTTCGTGTCTATAGTTTTTCATATAGGAATGGTATACCAGAAGATCCGTCAGGCAATGGTGGGGGATATGTCTTTGATTGTCGAAGTACTCACAATCCCGGTAGATATGAACCTTATAAGAAGCTGACCGGGTTGGATGAACCGGTTATTCGCTTCCTTGAGGACGACGGAGAGATATTGTCTTTCCTTCAGAATGTTTATCAGTTGGCTGACCATCATGTAGAAAGATATATCCAAAGAGGATTCACATCATTGATGTTCTCTTTTGGTTGTACCGGCGGACAGCATCGAAGTGTCTATTCTGCCCAGCATTTGGCAGAGCATATCCATGAGAAATATGGAATAGAAGTTCATGTAACACATCGTGAACAGAATATCAGTCATGTATTTACAAACCTAAACAATATACGCCATGAATAGTAATAAGTATTTGATTTATCGTGCTTTCTTTTTGGTTTTTTGTCTGTCATGGTTTTCAATGACAACTATGGCTGATGAGGAGAATGTTACAACCCGTTATATTAAGAATCCAAGCTTTGAGAGTGGATTTACCAGTTGGACACAAGCTAACATGCAGACTCAGACCAATAGTGACTTTCCTTTTAAAGCAGGAGGGACATACGTTGAAAAATGGGTTAGTGGCAGTAATGCTGGTAATGCTTCTGTTGTTCAGACTTTAACGAATCTGCCTGCTGGAACATATAAGTTAAAAGCAGGAGCCCAAAATCTTCTCCAAAGCAATAAGACTGCACCCCAGAGTGGAGCTTACATCTTCGCGGGTGATGACCGAACTACTGTTACTTCGCCTGCTGAATATGAATTGGAATTCACTACCTTAGGAGGCACTATTGATATCGGTTTCCGGGCCGCAAATGCAACTGGTAACTGGTTGGCTGTTGATAACTTCCGGTTGTTTTTCCTTGGGATAGACGCATCTACTCTATATCCCAAGTTGGTGACACTTATTGAACAGGCAGAGAAGACATTGCTTCTGAGCATGCAGCCTAAATTCAAGAATGAATTGGAGGCAGCTATCAATGCCGCAAAGGAAATAACAGCAGAGTCTTCGGCTGAGGAAATCGCTTCAGCCAGCGAGCAGTTAAGCAAAGCCCGTGCTGCTGCAATAGCAAATAATGTTGCATATAGTGCCTTGCGTACTGCAATGAGTCGGGCTAAAACATTGCTGGGTAAGCAAATGACTGCTAAGGCAAAAGCTGATTTGCAAGCTGCCTATGATGCTGCATCTGCGATAATTGATGGTAATTCTGATGATGACATTTCTGTTGTTGCTGGTCAATTAGATGAAGCATATACGAATGCAACAGCAAACAGCACCATCTATACATCATTGCATTCGTCAATCCTGACAGCTAACAATCTGAACAAAAAAGATAAAGAAGGAGTAGAGGAACTGGAAGAAGCCATTGCGGCTGCACAGGCAGTATTAGATAATGAATCTGCTACTATTGAAGAAATGAGTATGGCAAAGAGTGCACTTGACAGGGCTGTCTTAATCTTCCGCATGGCAAATGCCACAGGAACTGAGCCAACCGTTAAGACCTTAAGTGTCATTCAGGGAGCAACGATTATGTTTGGCAGAGCTTCTTTCCCAAGTAACATGTCAGAGACTGGATTCTGTTGGAGTGAGAACCCCGAACCGACGGTGTTAGATTATCGTACGACAACATATTATGCAAATAACGGGAATATCTATTATATGAACAATATAAAACCGTCCACTGTCTATTATGTTCGTGCTTATGCCATTTCTCGTGGCTACAAAGTGGGCTATGGAGCACAGATAAAGGTTGCCACCTTGCCCAAAGGGACTATTTCCTGGAGCTATGATAATGCAGGAGATGATGCAACCAATACCCGTATCCGCAATGCTATTACCGATGCGGTCAACACATGGAACAGCGTGTCTGCTATTCATGGGTTTAGCACAAGTGTTCATTATAGTCCGGGTACACCTACGGCAGACTGTAGCTATGGCGGTTGGATGCGTGTAGGTGCCAATTCTTCCTACCAGCGCACTGGAACCATTATGCACGAAATGGCTCATGGTATTGGTGTCGGAACACAGAATAACTGGTGGAGTGCTACTTATCGCGCAAATACAAGTAGTGGTAAGTGGTTAGGAGCACGTGTTGACAGGGTCGTACAGTTCTTGGAGAATAGTAGTACAGCATACCTGAATGGTGATAACACCCACATGTGGCCTTATGGCATTAATGGTGCTCATGAAGATACGGGTGCAAGAATGCTGTATTATGGAAACGGACTTATCGTTGAGGCGTTAGGAGAAGACAACTTACCACCGACAAGTGGTGCCTTTGCAACACCGGCATATACATTTATGCAAGATGATAATGTCAAATACTATATTAAGAATGAGAATCCAAACCGCGGACTTTCCGATTCCTACTTACGTGAAACCGCAAGCAGTCGTTTAAGTTGGGTACAGATGAACTGTGACGATGCATTCCTGAATGATAGCTGTGCTTGGTATATTACTTATAATCCTGTCACATGTTACTATACAATAAAGAATGCTGCTACAGAGAAGTGCATGACATACTATGGCTCAGGAAACAATGGTATTCGCCTTTCTGCATCTGCCACATCAAACAGCTACTGGCAGTTGATGCCTTCAAGGAATACGACAAAAGTGGGTAGTTTCACATTTGCCGGTACTGCTTATTGGATTCTTTCATCTCAGAATCACATGGCACTGAGTGCTTCTACCAACAAGAATGTTGCTTCTCAGTCTTTCTCACATGTAAATTCGGCAACCGATCAGAGATGGCTATTGCTTACAGCTGATGAAGTAGCCCAGTTTGCTGCGGCTAATGGCGAGAGCACAGGCATTAAGGATGTCGCAGAGAATAATGTCGTAAAAGGATTGAATTTGAAGAGTGGAAAGGGATTTGTAAGCATCTCAGCCGTTGGTGGAGGTCAGCATGTGAATATTAATAGTATTGATGGCCGACGTGTCATGAGAATATACATGCAGGTAGATGCTACAACTGAGGTGTCACTTCCACGTGGAGTGTATCTGATAAATGGTCAGAAGGTGCTGGTTCGTTAAGATGATGCTCTTCCTGTAATCCTGCCATCATGTTGACGATTTGATCGATACGCCCTTGTTGGTCCGGGAAATAACGCTGGTAATAGTCATAAGATTGTTCAAAACTATCATAGGACTCTTGCCAGCGTTTTTCAAACAGATAACAGAACCCCAGTCGATAATACACTTCTGCCTTTTCGTTCTCAAAGCATACAGTCAAAGTCTTTTCATATAATGGGATTGACTGACCGTATTGTCCTAAGTTAAAATGGCTTTCCGCATTTGTATAATAGTACACAGAACGCTCATGAGGGGCGAAAACCTCAAGCTTGGGAAGTAATGAGTCAAGGCATTCCGTCGTCTTCTTAAACTCCCATTCATAGTAATAGCACACACCAAGATAGGCTTTGTATCTCGGATTCAGGTTATAGTGTCTATCAAGTTTTTCCAACAAAAGCATTGCCTCATGGTATTTGCCGCCTTGGAAATACTCCAATGCCATCCCTAATTGTTCACTGTCCTTCGACTGAGCGTTCATTGGGCAGCAAACAAGAAGGAGGAAAAAACTCAATATGACACTTCTCCTTACCATGTGTAGAATTCAATTAATCTGGTAATAGCACGTCTGCATACAGGGCAGAACTCTGGATTCTCATTGGTACGCATCCTACAATCCTGAAAACCTCTATATACTCCTTTTGTATTATATCCTGCACCTTCGTAAACACCCACCTTATTGCTGTAGTCTTTATTCTTTGGGGTAGGGATTGGAGTGTTGCTGCTAATTAAATCTTCCCATTTCCCATGAAAGTCTGCGAGTGTCGTAAGATTTGGTTCCCATGGTTCAACGTCGTGGGGATACATAGGAATCTCTTCAATTTCATAAGCATATTCATCACCTAATCCGACAAAACTATGCCCAAACTCATGAACGACAACGGGCTTGTATTTCGGATGGTGTGTAGTACTTAGATTATATGAATTGAAAATGCCTCCTCCACCATATCTTGTGGAGTTAACTAAGACAATGATATGTTCATACGGTGTTCCGGCAAGCCAGTCGTGCATGTCTTTAAGGTGCAGTGTTGTCAGATACCTTTCACTATAGAAGGTGTCAAAATGAGAGTGGAGGGCTGTATTCTTCCAGATTCCTTTACCAGGTTCACTGGTTCCACTTTCTACGGAAGGAGACTTGACGGCAACGATATTAAAGCGGTCACGCAAAGACTTAAACGGTTCATGGGCAAATAAAGCTTCAACGGCAACCTGAACATCTTGGATGAAAGTAGGCATCTCATGTTCCTGATAACCTTCAGCTAAATAGGCAATATGAATACATCTTGTCGTGTCCTTAGCTTGTTGGATTGTAATATAAGGTGTTACGTTTCTTTCTCCGATGTGGCGAATGAGTATGTCATTTGGTACAACCTGATGAGTGAGTGTCGCCATGACTTCTCGTCTGTTGTTTCTTAAGTCAAGTGTGACATCAACCGTATCTTTAGGCATCGGAACGAGAAATACATTTTCAAATGATTTCCTGATGCTTAATGCTTCTGGATAGCTGAGCCATTCCTGAAAAAGAGTTGAAAAAGAATTCCGATAGATTACTTTACCTGATTTGTGGTCAACCACAGTAATCTGTCCATTTCCTTCGTATGGATACTCGGAAAGGTGAAACCGCTTGCCATACCAGCGTGGAATAACATTCAACTGGTCAACAGAGATCTCCTGCTTATTTGCATCACCAGAGAAACTATAGTCAATTCTCAATGTCTTATCAAGAAAATAATCTTCGTATTGCTGTGCATATAGGGATAAACAACCTATTGTACAAAAATATAAGAACAGTAATCTTTTCATGTTACTTGGATAATATGCTCATTAATTGTTTAATATATGGACGTTCCCAGTCTTTTTCATGCATTTTCTGCTTTCCGAAAAGGAGAACGTCGATGTCCATTTTCACAATGTGTTGATTTCTCAGATATCTGCTGTCTCCACAATCCCTTTCTATTTCTTTTAATGAAGCCCTGATTTGTGAGTAATCGGTTTGGGTGGTGGCAACAGCCATACAATTCAAGAAGTCTGCAGAAACGATTCCAATAGGCTTTGTCCATATCGCAGGTGAAAACCTTATATCATCAAATAGCGTCTCAAGTCTTTTCTTTGCCTTGACAATACTATTCTCTTGTGAATCATTCGATCCTAAAGCTAATATTACTTTCGTTTTATTCTGCATAATGCAAAATTACTAATTATTCTTAAATGAAATATTGTTTTTGTGTTTTTTTATGATTTTCTGTACTTTTGCATATTCAATCATAAGATATGAGTAATAAGCGTATATTTACTATTATAATAGGTCTGTTTTTTATTCTCATTCCTTCATCTGCTCAGATGAAATGGAACCAGAAGTTTCAGAACTACATTAATCTATATAAGGATTTGGCTATTCAGGAGATGTTAAGATACAACATTCCTGCAAGTATAACATTGGCACAGGGCTTACTTGAGAGTGGAGCTGGCACAAGTGAATTGTGTTTAAAAGGAAACAATCATTTTGGAATAAAATGTCATAATTGGACCGGGCGT
>Ga0247611_10008232_pt1 | contig 12910 bp, 19 predicted proteins | sample 177DNAGHGhighgp2_FD_192422 | JGI IMG/M metagenome (GOLD analysis project Ga0247611, IMG submission 192422) | Sheep rumen microbial communities from Palmerston North, Manawatu-Wanganui, New Zealand - 1770 DNA GHGhigh gp2 | ecosystem: Host-associated > Mammals > Digestive system > Stomach > Rumen... | reverse complement strand
AGACAAAAATTATTTTCTACAGAACTTAAATCATTGAAAGATGAAATAAAGGGTATGATAGAATCTTATAAGTATCTAAAAGATGGGTTAGAAGCTACTGTGAGATTCTACAGTTCTGTCCAATATATACTTACTTCATATAGAATGGAAGATTGCTAAAAGGAGATTCCATGTTTTCATTTTTCAAACCAGTGTTAAAGATTCTAACATCTTTTATTTTACCAGAATATAAGACATCTGGCTCAGCTTGTTTTGATATAGCAATAACAAGTAATAAGACGTTAAAACCAAATGAGTTATTTAACTTTGGTACAGGTCTTAGAATGGAGATACCTAAAGGTTGGTGTCTATTAGTTTTTCCTAGATCATCACTAGGTCAAAAGAAATGTATTATTCCTAACTCTGTTGGTGTAATAGATTCCGATTATAGGGGTGAAGTAAAAGTTCCAGTGCTAAATCTGTCGAATGAAGAGGTTAATTTTGAAGTAGGACAGCGAATTGCACAAGGTCTTTTAGTTCGAGCAAAACAATGTAAAATTGTAAAGGTAGAAACACTTTCTGATACTGATAGAGGTTCTGGAGGATTTGGTTCTACTGGTAAATAGAAGCAACCATATTTTAGATTGAAAGCCTCAAGAAAATCACTTGAGGCTTTTCTTTTGCCCACCATCTACTCACTTAACTAGAATTAATTTAAAATCTGATCCATACTATACTGATAATTTCACCTTTAAACGTATATGAATGCGTGTGAATGTCTCACACATCATATAAGGAGAGCTATGAGATTTTTTAGTGGGTTGTTAATTCTTAGTTTATTGTTAGTTGCTTGTGACGATAGTAAAGACGAGATTAAACAAGAGGTGGCCTCTGAAAATGAAGTGATAGAGTGTACTAAGTTGGATTTATTTTCTATACCAGTTTGGTCTTCAGGAGATAACAGGTTTCAATTTTATTCTGATAAAGGAAATCAATATATTTCTTTTAATGAAGAAGAAGCAACTTTACATGAGGAAACTTTGTTATGGATTTGGTCAGATACTAGAGAAGGTAAGGAAGAATCTTATAAATATACATGTGACTGTGATAAATGTGATCTCTCTATAGGAGATCAAACTTACGTACTTGTGCCTACAAATAAAGAAATTACTAAGATAGAAAAAGTGATTTATCCTCAAAGTATTCAACTGGATTTACAAGGTAAGTATTATAAGAAAGATAGTTATACAGATGAAGTGTTAAATATAACTCAATCAAAGATTATATATAATCTTTCTCTTACATCTTATATAGCTATGGATTTACTAGAGAAAGTATCAGAAGATGAATATCTTGTACATCTTAGTTATTCATTAAATGCTCAAATACCATTTTCAAATGAGCAAGGAGATTGGTTCTCTGTCATTAAATTTCATTTAGAGGATCATAAAGAATGTCCAATTTGTCATACGGATCATGCAGAAATATTAACTTTTTCATTGTCTGATTATTGGTCACTTTATAGAACAGAAGCAAAGGATAAAAGAGTTTATTCTACTACAGATGATGTGTATTTAAATAATTTTACTGATTGTCATATAGAAGTAATAGAACCCGATTATGATTTGAATGGTATCTGGTATTCAGATAAAGGAGAGTGGAGTATAGACTTTGAGAAAGGATCTTATACACATTATGATACAAGGAAATTAAATTATCTTGAGACATTAAGTAGATCAGATTTAGAAGAAGTTTATTTGTTCACTTATGGAGCAGTACCGGCACAATCAGTAATGGATCCTACAAGATATAACAATCTGTATACACATATTATTAAAGCCACGAAGGATGATAACTGTTATGTGCTTAAACATTCTTTAGAAACAGAGGGATACTTTGGTGGATATGATGTGACTATAGCCACAACAGAAGAGAGAATTTGTAAAACAGAAGAGCTTGTTTCAGAACCGATAACCTTTTATTCTGACTTGTTGGGTACAGTTCTTTTAGATGAAGATAATATAACAGTTAAAGATTTAGAAGATGTAACACTTCTTAAAGCAAAAGTAGAGAGTAGAAATAAGACTGATAATAGCACTTCTTATTTTGAAGATTTAATTATTAAAGTAGAAGAAGGGACGGAGGGAGTTTATAAAGATTGTATTTCTAAATATTCTAAGATTCGTGTTTTTACTTATCATAATGGTATAGAATCAGACCCGAAATATTATATTTACCTTATGTATCCTAAATCTTCAGCAATCAGTTGCTTGGATTCTACTGAAGAAGTTGATGCTTACTCTCCATCTTTTACGAAAAAGAAAGGGCCTTACTATAAGGAAGAAAATTAAGAAGAAACCCTTCCACCAATTAGGGAGGGTTTTCCTTTATCTTTTTCCCAGTAACCAACTTTACAGAAATTTAAAGGAGACGAAACATGAAAGAGATCAAAGCTGTAGTTATTCCAACTTCTTTGAATGATAAACCTTATGTAACAACAATAAAGGATGATTATAAGGCTTATTATCCTATTATAGGTTGTAGAGCTTTTGATGTAGTAGAGTTAGATGAATGTAATGGTAAATCCGTTGATTGCTTTGTGGATGATGAGGGAATGATCAATGGTACACCAATCAATGAATATTGGCTTAGAGCATATCAGTTGGGTTTAGTCTATAACCCATTATTTGGAATAGGGGTTATAACGATGTCTGATTTGGAAACAGGGGATTCCACAGAAACAGATTTAACCTTAGTAAAACAGACTCTAAAGAAATATGGATTTACAGATAAAGAGCTTTCTTTCTAAATCTTAATAGGGAGATAAACAGTAAGTCATCTCCCTCGTGACTAACTTTACGAAAATTTCAGTAGGAGGTATTATGAATCAAACAATAATTCTCATTGGTCGTTTTTGTGGTATCGTTTCTGAATCAGATAAAGAAATGATTTTCAGAATTTATAACTCAACCATTAAAAATAAAAAAGAAGTAAAAGAGTTTCATAAAGTCCGTTCTATTGGAGATCAAGCTAAGAGAATTAAAGAATCTTTGTCTGTAGGAGATCTTTGTTGTATAGAAGGTTACAATAAAGATAAGATATTGGTTGTGGATAGAATCACTTTCTTAACTCCACATAAATAGGGATAGGAAAAACAAATAAATTTCCCCGTGTTCAACTTTACAAAAATTTCTTACCAACTTTAAAAAGGAGATAGCTATGAACGACATTAACAATAAAGAAATTTTGGAAAACAGTGTTGTGGAAATCCGTGGAGCTTACAGCAAAGCTGATAACGGTTTATGGTTGGTAGAAAGTGTCCATGCTGATAGACTCTGGTTGCAGAAACTTAATAAGGATATGTCCAAAAGCAAAGGAACCTATAACACAAAAAATTGGCCTCTCCGTTCTTACTCAAATGATAGATTTAAAAGATGTGAAATGAATCAATATAATAGAGAACATGCTACTATTGAAATGCTTTGTCCTTATGTTGAGCCAGCACCCAAAAAGATCTCCAATGAAATGAGAATCTTAAAGAAAGGTATTCGTAAAGGCGAGAATTATTGCCCATGTTCATACTGGATGAATAATGATAAAAGTATCACAGTCTATGCAAGAAGTTATGGGGATCATCTTCCTAGTGAATTAGGTAATGTTGTTAATAATTCTGACAGTATGACTGATTATTTTGAGATAGATCACTGCTATCTCCATCCTGGAGATAAGCACTATGATACAGTTCTGGCTATAATTCAGAGCAGATAATTGTTAGCTCATTAATGGGATAGGAAATAAATTCCTATCCCCTAGTTACCAACTTTAAGAAAAATCTAATCAATTTTAAAAAGGAGTTAAGTATGAACGAAGCATTAAAAAAGGCTGTTGAAGGTTTTATGGCTCTGGATAAATTCTCTTTTTCTCGTTCGGATGAGGGGAAAAAGTGGGCAAAAGATAATGATTTGGATATGACTGAATACAGCAATATTCAGGAAATTGAATCTTTCTTTAAAATAGCATCTTCTATTGGTAAAGATGATAAGTATCAGTCTGAAGATTTCCTTATTCGTCATTGTTCAAATGTGAACATTAATTCCTATTTTATTTCTTTAATTAAGAGATATGAGATTAAACGTATTATAGTAACAGTAGAGGCAAATGTTTATCTTGTTGCTACTTTAATGTCAATGGGATATAAAGCTGAACCAATAAATATAGAGCTTACAGATAAGTGGGGAAAAGATAATTATTGGGCAGAGAAAAATAAAATTGAATACGGACATGGTATTCTTTTGTATAAAGATTAAAGATAAATTTTGGAAATAAAGGGGAAGATCAATGAGTAAGAATAAAGATATAACAGATTTTGGAATAGGGTTTTGCTTTGGTACAATTTTAATGCGTTCTTCTCAAGAAGGGTTTTACTATAAGTCTATAAATGATATTCTGAAAAAGAAAAGGTTTTATTTGGTAACAGTTGGAGATGAAGAAGATGAGGAACCATTTTTTATTTGTGGTAGAGAGTTATTTACTCTCTACACTGTTCCTCAAGGTTTTCAGATACTAAATGGATCTGGTTTAGAGCAGATGATACAAGAACAGATGAGTGAAGAAGATCTATCAAGTTTTCATCAGGTATTTGGATGTTCTAATTTTTATAGTAATCATTATAGAGATTTAACCACTGGTGTTCCTTATAGGTATCTTAATGAGATACCAAGAGTATATAGCTCCTTGCAGTCATGCTTGGATTCTATCAAACCACTAGGTAAAGAGATTAGGATTTATTTTATAAATACTTTAGTCAATCCATACAGCCTAGAGGAGATACTTCACTATGGTAACACTACGACGAGTTTACACAACAGAGGATAGTAACTCATATTTAACATTGCCGTCAACAGACCCGTATACTTTATGGCAACAGTCAAAAGATAAATTAACACAAACAAAACTTATAAGTCTTAAATCTTTGAATTTACAGAATGTGAGAGTAAGAGATCCACATACCTTAGATACACTTTATATAAATAATACAGATGCCGATTTATTAAAGAAAACAATAGAGGAAGTCAGGGAAAAGCAGAGTGATTCTCTTACCCTATTGACTATAGCAAGGGAGATAGATCATTCCATAGAAGATCCAACAGATTTCCCAGTAAACAATACAGGGTTGTTTACAACTTCTCAGAATGATAGTATGGAGTTTATTCCTAGTTATATTGTACAGGGTATAAAAGAATTAAAAGCTAAGCTACTAGATTTGGGTATTCGTTTAAATATTAATATTGTGTCACATAACAATCAGTCATTAAATAAGGCTTACCATATAGAAGGAAATGCAACTAAGACAACGATTCTGAAATTATCTTTAAAAGTGAATAAAAAGAATTATGCTAATAGAGATGTTGGTTCAATAAAGGAACTTAAAGATTTTCTTATAGAAGCATTATCAGGAAACCAAGAAGCAGTAAATCTAATTAAGAATTATGACTTTACTAATTCTGTTTCGTTACCTAAAGCACAACAGGCTAGAATATTAAATGGTATCTTATATTATTCTATGGCACCTTCAGCAAATAGTGCCCATAAAATAGGACAGTTGGACTTCTCTTTTTCTAATGAGAAAGTTAATATAGTACCAACCGCCGCTAAGAAATATAAATATAAGTTTGAAAATGGGTTCCTTAAAGAGGGATAATAGTAAGAAATTAAATTGAGTATATGTTTAAATCCTCCCATCAATAAGGGAGGATTTCTTTTTACCAATTTCCCCGTGTCCAACTTTACGAAAATTTAAAAGGAGTTTTAATTATGGCACTTGAAACACAGCGTACACTTCCACAACTTAAAGCTGAATGTGAACAGAAAGGAATTAATGTTGTCATTGAAGGAAAAAAAGAACATAAAGAAGATTATGTAAAGGCTCTAAGATATTATTGGTTGGAAAAATATTATGGTTCAAGAGACAAAGCACCTTGGTCACTTCAATTTATGTTATCTATTGATTGTCCACAGCTTTGCCGTCGTTATCAACAATGTAAACCAGAACAACAGAAGAAATTTTGGGATTCTGATGAATATATTGCAGAACAGAAAATTGATGGTTGTCGTTGCTTAATTTTATTTAATGCTGATACCCAATCTTTTGATTTTTATTCACGTAATAATTCTGTTAAGGATTTTCTCCCACAATCCTATAAAGATACAGTTTTAGTTACTTCTCAAAATTTCTTTTATCCTGATAACTTTGTGTTGGATTGTGAAGTTATTTCAACTAATCCTAATATTTCAACAATTATGGGTAAACGTGGGGTTGTGTGTGCTACACAACTTCAGGCAACAGCAGCTCTATTGGCTCTTAATCCAGAGGATTCAAAATCCCTTCAAAAGAATGACCCATTGAAATTTATTGTGTTTGATTGTTTATATGATGGAGAATCTTTAATTGATAAACCTTGGAAAGTAAGACACCCTCATGCAGAAAAGATTGCGGAACTTTTGAAAAACTCAGGATTTACTTGTGATATTAATCCCGTTATTCGGACTAATAAATTGGAATTTTACTCTGATATTATTGAAAGAGGTGATGAAGGTGTGGTATTTAAAAATGTAAATGCCCCATATCATGCTACCACTTCCCGTACTGTAGATCAGGTAAAATTGAAGAGAACAATTTCTGAGGGTTTAACTAAAGATTTGGATGCGTGGGTGACAGGATTTATTCAGTCTTCACAAGATAAAGGTTGGTCAGATCTTATTGGGGCATTAGTTTTTTCATGTAAAGTAAAGATGAAGGATGGAACCATTAAAGATCATGTCATAGGTGCTTGTTCTGGTATTCCTTATGAATTGAGGAAAGCGGCAACTATTCAAATTGATGGTAAACCTTCCCTTAATCCCGATTTTTTAGGTCGTGTAGCAACTCTTTCAGGGCAGAATATTTCTGCCAGAAAGTTGGCTTTAACCCATGCTGTGATCCAAACTTGGAGACCTGATAAAGACCCATCTGGGTGTGAAATCCTTGAAGAAGAAGAATTGTTAAAACTTGTTTTTTAAAAATAAAAGCCCCACTATAGTGGGGCTAGTCAACATAAAATACCAATTTTATAAAGGAGTGTTTATGAAAGGAGCAATCATTGGAGATGTTGTAGGCTCTATATATGAGTTTAATAATATCTTAGACTACAATTTCCCACTTTTAACAGAAGATTCTACTTATACAGATGATACAATTTGTACTGTGGCTATAGCAGATGCTTTGATAAACAGGAAACCATATTCTCAGACTTTAAAAGAGTGGTGCAGAAAATACCCGAATCCTATGGGTGGTTATGGAAACCTATTCCAAGATTGGATTAATTCGGATAATCCTAATTATCACACAAATAGTTATGGTAATGGAGCCCTTATGCGGGTATCTTCTTTAGGGTTAATTGATGTAACACCACAGATGGCTATGTTTAATGCTAAATTTGCTACAGAGTGTTCACATAATCATAAGATTACTCTTATTTATGTATCATCTTATATAATGATTCTACGTCGTTTGAGATTATTCCATAAGAAAGAATCTGTTACAGAGACTTTAAATGATAGTTTGGGCAAATCATGGCGAGAAGATTTACCAGAAAAAGGAACTTTTACAGAGACAGTAATGGATACTCTTCCTTTAGCGGCAGATTTATTTTTGAAGTCACAATCGTTTGAAGATTCTTTGAGATTAGCTGTATCTTATGGAGGGGATTCTGATACATTAGCGGCAATAGTTTGTGGAATGTCTGAAGCCTATTATGGTGTTCCAGATGAACTATGGTTAGATGTTAAAGCTAGATTACCTAAAGATATGTTGAGTATTGTAGATCAGTTTTATTCAATTAAAGGAGAGTAAAAATGGATTCTGATATGTTGGTAGTAGATAATACACAGAATTACCCAGATACATCTATAACACTTAAAGAAGAAGAGGGTTGGTCAACTAAAAGAGTATTTTTTCATCAGTTTATAGCTTTTCAGATTTCAAAAAATCAGCACCTTCTTTCTTTTGCTAAACAGACTTTAGTAGCGACACATCCACGAGTATTAACTAATGTAGAGTTTGGTGATAACGGAGATCTAATTATAACTTATGATCAGGATGAAAAACCTGTTAGATATCCGACTGTGCTAACACGAAATTTGTTAGTGGCAGATGTATCATGGTCATCAAAGTATAATTGTTACTTTGATTACCTTAAAGGTTGTCCATTTGTGGTAGATGCAGATCTCATTATTCTACTTTATTTAGCCTCACTAGAGGGTGACATGACTCCAGAGACAATAGGAGAGTGGATGAGATCAGCAACAAAAGGGAGATACACAGGATTTAATCCTGTGCATTTAACTAGGTAATTTAAAACGTATAAGATAAGGGGGATGTAATATGGTTTTACATTTCCCTGTGTCCAACTTTATGAAAATTTAAGGAGACAAATTATGGCACAGTATCTTAGAGTTGTTCGTCGTGGTAAAAACAATGTTCGTGTGGAGCTTCCTGATCATACCACACAGCTCGTTCCAGTATCAGAACTCCCTTTGTGGGAATTGGTTGTAGCATTAGCAAACCATTCTTCAAATACAGAGGTTATTAATCTTGATACTGAGATGGCTAATATTGACCAAGAAAACACTCAAGAAGAATCACAGGCAGAAGACACTTCTACTTCTGAAAAGGTAGAAGTTGTTGAGGAAACTTCAAAAAAAGAAGTGAAAGAAAAGAAATCAAAGAAGGAACCTAAACCTAAAGAGGCTAAACCAAAAAAGACTGAAAAAGCTAGCTATAAGGCGGGAAATTTCAGGAAAAATACTAATGGTTTAGGTGTGGATCACCCCTATGAGACAGTGGATACTAATGTAGAAACTGTGGAATATGCAGATGGTGTGGAAGCACCTTTTTAATAATTAAAGGAGGGAATATTCCCTCCTATATTTAACAAGGATGGTAATATGGCAACAGTTCGTATCACATTGAAAGCAGTTGGCTACCCTAAAATTGCTCCAAACAGTACACTGGTTCTTCAGTCTTTGGAAGATGTTGGTTTTAATATTGTTCTTAAAGATATGAAGTATAAGGATAAAGAGAAGATTATTGATTATTTCCATGATCATAACTTGCATATTTCCTTTAAGTCTATTAAAGATCCAGATATTGATATTACGGATTCTCTAGCTATTATTGGTATGGATGAGATTAGAGACTGTACAATAGATGATCTTTGGGAGAGAGTAGATCGTTTTTGTATCACAAATCAGGTTTATGAAAGAAATCCGATAGATTCATTCATTCCATCTTATGAGCCAGATTCTTACTTTTTAGTACTTGATTATGGATTGTCATCACAGCTTATAGACTCCAAACCTATTTCAATTAAAGGTGCACATACAAAAGGTGCCCGGATAATGAATGCTAGACCTTCTATCAACACTATAGATGTAGTTGAGGCAGCTACATTTAAGGTAGTAGAGCATTTTAATAAAGGTCTAGGTTGTTTCGAGTCAGCAACTGAAGACGTATTCTTTAGTTTATCAGTTTAATTCTGATAGTGTATCACTATTTAAATAGTGATACACTTAAAGATATTTTTGGCTTGCATATGACGAAAAGGATTTTGTTTGTTTTATTCTTTACTCTGGGAATGCCATTGACTGCACATTCTCAGAGTTCTTCTTTTTATACCTACTTAGAAAGGTGTGAAACTTTACGTCCAGATATAGAAGATATCCTTAGAGAAGAAGGATTACCGGAATATTTCTTTTATTTAGCATTGGCTGAATCCGGGTGTGATCCAAAAAATAAGTCGAGTAAAAATGCACTAGGTCTTTTTCAAATAGTTCCTAGGACATTTACTATGTATTCTCAAGGGGTATGTAACACAGAGTCTATAGAAGATAAATCTTGTCCTTTATCTGCCGCTTATGATCCATTAATCTCGACACGAGTAGCCGCAAGATATCTCAAATCTTTGTATGAAAGATTTGATCATAATGTGGACTGGACTGTTGCCGCATATAATGCAGGTGGAACAAACTTAATGCGTAAAACATCTTATAAGAAAGGTATGGATATACGAGTAGTGGCTAAGATATACCCACAGGCATACGATTTAGCTATGAAAGTAAAAAGATTTTCCATACTAGGTGAGGCGTTAGAGGAAAACGAATCTACCTAGTATAATATGTAGTCTGCGGACATAAAAGAATTGGCCATTCTTTTTATTTACACTTAAACTTACACTTAAACTTAGAAAGGAACTTAAAATGGAAGAGAACACATCTTTGGCAACTCAGTCAACTTCAACTTCTTTTAACATTGCTACCTTAAACTTAGCAGAGAATAACCCTTATGTTATTGTAGCAAAGACAGGTACAACAGTAACTCCATATCCATTTGAACGATTGAAATTTGAATCAAATCGTCAGCAAAGATTTTCTATTCTTACATCAGATGTGGTGATAGTGAAGCGGCATTATCATCCTGATCTTGGATATATTCTAAGTGATGGTTTGAATGACAAATACTTTGATAAATCACCTAGTGTTGTATATCTTTATCCTATTGTTCATTACACAGATTGTAGTGATAAGGGTAAGCCTCTTTCTGATAGAATGCAGGTGAAAATGCTTCAGTGTAATAAAGATATGTACAATTACATTGTAGGCATTCAAGACATAAAGGGAGATGTTACTCAATTTGATTTCTTAGGTTCTTTGTTACCCGGAAATGATAGATTTCCAAAGACACAGTTATTGGAAGCTGGACCAGCTCTTTGGAAGAATAATCCCAAAGCCGGAGAATATATTGAAACCTATATGAAACAAAATGGAGACCGTTTCCTATCATCCGTAGGGAAGATTTATACACCAGAAAAACTAGAAGACCTTTTAGGTTATAATGGTTCTTCTGTTAAAGAAACGGTGGATCAGGATTTGGATGATATCTTCAAACCTGTATAATCTTAGATAAGATTATAAACCCCTCTGTCCCAACTACCCCGAGACAGAGGGGTTTTTATTACTCTGGAACAAGGTTCCGCTTTCCATGAAGTTAAGAGAAACCAGAAATCTATTTAATAGATAGATAAGAGTATAAGTATTAGGTTTTTCTTAAAGAGGAAATTATGTTGGAATTACAGAAAACTATAGTGGGTATTGACCCTTCATTTACTCGTACAGGAATAGCTATCATCACTAAGGATAAACAGATTGTTTTTCATACTTTATCAGAGCAGATAGGGAAAAAAGATTTTATTCATACTTATAATTCAGCTTATTCTCTAGCAAATCAGTTAAAGGATTACTTGAAACAATTTGAACCTTTTGAAGTTGTTATGGAATATGCTCCACCTGTATCATCCATGTCCCCGGCATTATACTGTTTAGATTCTCTATATCATTTTGTTTTACATCCTTTTATTGTTCAGCTTTATCACCCTATGACACTAACTTCGATAATAGGAAAGCGTGACCGATCTAAGGCTGATTCTGTTTTAAAAGGATTATCTATTATAAAGGAGTTTCAAGAATTAGGTTGGGTGATGACGCAAAAAAGAAAACCGTGTCATGATTGCCTAGAAGCTCTAATCTATGTAGATTATTATCTTAAAACAAAGAGGTAGCTATGTCAGAGACAAAAGATATAACTTGGGAGCAAGTAAAAGATTTAGTGAAGAAATGGAATAAAACAGAGAAGGAAGTTGAAGTAGATATGAGTGTCACTAAAGAGGAACCTTCATCCTCTCAAGATTCTTTAATAAATGTAGAGGAGTCAAAAGAAGTCCAAGAGGAAGATTCTTCAGATGAATCACAGGAGCAAGAAACAGAATCAAAAGAGGAAGTAAAAGATATACCTATTTCTACTCCAGTCATTAAAGAAAAATCTGAGCTTCATTGGGTTACTGTTTTAAATACCTTACTGCTTATTGTTGTTATATCCTTGCTAGTAGTTATTCTGAGATCTTTACCTTCCGCATAGAGTATGGGTTATGAAAGAGATATTAGCGAAAATTTTAGGCTCTAAGGCTTTATCTGTTACAGCTATAACAATTATTCTAGTATTACTGGTAATAGTGGGGATAGTGAAATTACAGAATAGCCGTCTAGAAAATAAAATTAACAGTCTTGAAAAAACCATTGACGAAAGGGATGAAGATATAGTAAACCTTAAAAACCAGATAAAGATGAAAGATTTTGAGATTCATTATCTCCAAAAAGGAATGAACATCGCCACGGAATACGAAACAGAGAAACAAAAGGCAGTTGAAAATGAATCAGCAACAAAAGTGGAAGTTTTACAAACCGTCATGTCAAATAAAGAAACTCAAGGCTGGTGGAATACTCCCATTCCTGATGATATTCTTGACCTTATTACTTGTCACTAGCTGCTGTAAGAAACCCGCTGTACAAACTGTCACAGAATATAAGATAATAAAGCCCCCTGATACATTACTAACACCATGTCCAGATGTTCCAGTGGTAATGAAAACCAATGGAGATATGGTTATGACGTTAATTGAACTGAATACTCAGTATTTTATGTGTTCATTAAAGGTTCAGTCAATTATACGTTTCTATAATGAAGAAGATCAGGATAGTGTGGAATAACTCTTTAGGGAGATAGAAGTCCCACTGTCTCCCCAGAGACTAACTTTAGGAAAATTATGGGACCGTCTTTTTGTAGGGGTAGAGCAATGTTAGACGTAATGCAGGAAGCAGATTTAATCAGACGTGTAACAAGAAAGGTTTACTGGAACTCCAGATATGCACGTTTGAGAACTCAGATTGATGAAGAAGACCTTATTCAAATGGTTTTCTTAAAGCTCTTAAATAGAGATAACTATAAGAGATATTCAGAAAGTTATTCTCTTGTGGGTTTTCTTTATAGGGTAGCTAATGG
>Ga0247611_10008231_pt1 | contig 12912 bp, 27 predicted proteins | sample 177DNAGHGhighgp2_FD_192422 | JGI IMG/M metagenome (GOLD analysis project Ga0247611, IMG submission 192422) | Sheep rumen microbial communities from Palmerston North, Manawatu-Wanganui, New Zealand - 1770 DNA GHGhigh gp2 | ecosystem: Host-associated > Mammals > Digestive system > Stomach > Rumen... | reverse complement strand
GATGATTATGAAACTTTAGCTGGCGGAGGTAGTGTAAATTTAACTTATACGGTTCAATTAGTAGGTAGTTCTCGGTTTACAAGTAGTGTTAATTATAGAAGTATTACTGGAGGGTCATCATGATAATATCTGATGAATTATGGAAAAAATATAAGAAATTAAGGCAAGAAATCTTAGACCTAAAACAAGTTAAGAAAGCGAATGTAGTTTCTAAATACTATACTTTTACACAATCTGGTGGGCAATATTATAATTCATGGAGAATAACGTATAAACCCGGGAAACAACCGATTATAGCTGAAGTCTTATCTTACTCTGATACGGCTTTATCTACTCCGTCTGGAAATACCCAATATTTATTTTCATATTCTCAAGCTATAACAGAAATTACGATTTTATCTACTAGAGAGATAGAAGAAATAGAAGGTATTTCTTAATTAAAATATGATATAATATATTTTGTGGTTATTCCACCCTCTCGATAGGATTTTCCTTTCATTGTCCTACCGGGAGGTTCTTTTTTCTATTAATCTATATTAGACAGCATAATAAAGAAAATGAGTAGCTTACTTTTTGGGATAGTCGCTACTCATTTTCTTTTAAGTGGTATTATAAACAAAAAGAGCAGTATTTACTTTACTGCTCCATTTGTGTTATTATAGAACTAATAACCTCCGCTAGGTTTAATATAACACAGAACTAATATTCTTGTAAAGACCTAGCGTATAGGTTATAGACAAATATTTAACATCTCGTAGTCTTATAGTCTTCCTAATCAAAGAAGCTACCGATGATTCGTCTTATTAATCCTGGCTCTGTCGTCCACAAGACAACCAGGTCAATTCGTAAGTCTAAGATTAAATATCGTAGATTTACGAAATAAGAGGAATATAATCGGACTGGAATCTTTTACATCAATTGACATTGTTGATATATAGCACTTCCAGAGTTAGAGTTCTACCTTGGACGAATGGCCTATTTGTGGAAACAGGGATGATAGGTAAAGTTAGAGAAATGAACTATGCCAAGGAGAAATAGAATTTTAGAGATGTTAAATTAGAGAGGTAAAACTATTAAAAGTAACTTATTTAGGATTAATTAATTTATTAAGCTTTAAGGTTCCAGTTAGGTTACGAATGAATAGTATCCCTGACTATTGCCTTAAAAAAGGAAGGTTTTTATGTATAAGATAAAGCTAAATTTTTTTATTAATAACAAGTATGAACGATTAGAAATTTGGATAACTAAAAAACAATTAGAAGATATTTTAGGCTTTAGAAATAATCCTGAATTAAGCGATAAATTGATAACTGTAGAAGGTAGCGGAATTTGGTTTGCTCCTAAAGATATTTTATTTATAGAAGAATTAGATGAAACTTCAGCTTGGTGGCAAAGTCAAGCGCCCCAATATTATTGCGAGAATTTGGGAAAAGAAAATGAAGAATCTATTAGGACTAATTGGCCGGGATAAAAATATACCATATTTCGCATTTTAAGGCATCTAGGAGAGGTTTTATGACCAAACCTATATAAATATATATCTTTTAAGTTAATGTGCTTTAGAAACGCTTTTAATAGGTTCTTAACAAATTGATAGATTAGTGCTATACTGAAATTAATATGGACGGTGGTTTGGTTCAAATAATAGTAGCGTTAATTACAGTTTCTATACCGGCTTTAGTTACATTAATTACTACTTCTTCGGTTAAAAGACAGGCTAGGAAACATTCTGCTAGACAAAGTATTTTACAATTGATATTCGAAGATAAAGTAAGAGTTTTAGAAGGCTCAACTCCGGAGAATTATCAAGCGATTTTAGATGAGTATGATGAATATGTAAAAAATGGTGGAAATTCTTATATAAAACAGAAAACCGAGGATTATGTTATTTGGTATAAGAATTTGACTAAAAAATAATGCTCGTGCTACTATGAAAATATGGTAAGTAAGGCATCATCTGAATTTAATCCATTAGAGGTTGACGAATGCGTCGCCTTTTCTAATTGGTTAAAATTAAATAATATACCTCATACGCATATCGGAAGCGAATCTAATTCCGGGAGTAAAAGTGCTTTAATTAGAGGAGCTAAATTAAAACGAATGGGGCAAAGCCGTGGAGTTTGGGATTATGAGGTATATGTTCCGATAAAAGGAATTGAGGGGAATGTAGATTGTTACCAACAATTAAAAATAGAAATGAAAAGAAGAAAAGGTGGGACAGTTTCGGCTGAACAAAAAGCTTGGGGGAAGATTTATGAATTAGCCGGGATTCCGTGTAAAATATGCAAAGGTTCAGATGAAGCAATTAATTTCGTTAAGAATTATTTACAAGTAGATGATAATTGGATATAATTAAAAAGGAATAGTGGAATTCCGATATTACTGAAAAATAAAGTCCACGTTCGCTTAGCGAATCCCACACAGAAATTAGACATAAGCCTTCATGTGTGGGCTTTATTTTTTATGCTTTTCATGGTATGCTAAAACTATGAATTGCCCTAATAATACGCCAATTGTGGGGAACTTACAGACGATTGGTATTAATCGTGGGACATCTCTTCGACTTAAAGCCCAAAGATTAGATTACAATGGTCAGCCTATCCTCGCCAAGGCTCAAGAAATATATTTTATCGTTAAAAAACGCTGGACTGATAAAACAGCAATAATTACTAAAGATTTAAGTGATATGACTTTTGATGAAGAAGGTTATTACCACTTTACAATTAAGCCAGAAGATACTGAACCATTAGCTTATGGACAATATGTTTGGGATTTTACTCCGGTAGAAAATAATAATGCTTATAGGTCTAAACCGGCACACGGATATTTTATAATTGGAAATTCAGCTGGTTGGATTATAAATGAAACGGAGGATTAATGGAAATAGAAAATCAAGAACAAGAAATATTAATGGAAAATGAGCCGTTTATTTTTGGAGGAGAAACTTACACTGAAGGATATGGGATTAATATTAATGAACAAAATGAAATCAGTGTAGATACCGATGAAATACAAGAAAAATTAATTGCCGGCGAAAATATTACCATAATAGATAATATTATTAGTGCGAGTAAAGGCGAAGGGCCAATTATAGAATTAACTGAAGAAAATTATAATTGGCCGGTAGAAAACCCTCAAGGGATTGCCTTATGGTCTTTGCCTACTGGATTTTATAATAAACCTAAAGGATTAAAAGCTTATATAAATGGTGCTTATACAGATACTGAATTAGCTTTAGTTACAATTGTTAGTCAAGGTGATATAAATGGCGAGTATACGGTAAATTCTTATGCTACTATAGAATATTTAAGAGCAAATGGTGGATTAAATGTTCAAAGAGTTGGTGCTGGGGCAGGAATGGGAACTCGCTCTTTTGTATTATTAAGAAATGATGTTGTAGATAATTTAATATCAACATCTATCTCACTCCCTTTATCAGCATACCAAGGAAAATTATTAAAAGAATTTATTGATGAATTAGAGCGAAATAAACAAGATACTCTAACCGCCGGCGATAATATTACTATAGATAATGATAATGTAATTAGTGCTACTGATACGACCTATTCAGATTTTGTAGGAACAGATGGAACGGCAGTAGGAACGGCTGGATTAGTCCCAGCCCCTGCAACTACTGATGCAGATAAATATCTTAAATCAGATGGGACTTGGGATACGGTAAATGCTGGGCCAACAGTAGTCCAAACTACTGGAACTAGCACTACCGATGTAATGAGCCAAAATGCTACGACAGGAATGGTATTTGCTGACCCGGGCAACCAAGCAAAAATTAGAATTGGGAATACCAGTTCAGTCGGAACAAACTCTTTATCAATTGGAAATGGTTCATTAAGCACACCGCAAAATTGTGTTTCTGTTGGCGATTATGCCCAATCAAAAGCTCTTGGGAGCACCTCTTTAGGATATGGCGCAGAATCCTCTGGTGCTTATGGCGTTTCATTAGGCTATGGAGCGAGAGCCGGTGCGCCATATTCTTTTGCATTGCCATATTCTTCTGCCACACAACAAGGAATAGTCCAATTTGGCTTAAACCAATCGCAGGCTACAAGTGGTTATAATAATTCGCAATATCGTCTATTATCAGGTCTTTACGACCCAGTTAATGACCATGATGGAGCTACTAAAGGCTATGTAGACAATATCGTAGTAAATTATGCTGGATTGTATAATGCTGGAGCTCCTACAACTAACACGGTTGCTTATTACCTTGGACAATTCTATTATGATACGACTAATGATGATATTTATTATTGTTCAGATATAGATACGACTGACCCGAATAATCCGGTATATACTTGGAGTGCATTGCCTAGTGGAGGAGGAGGGCCAACAGTCGTTCAGACTACTGGCACATCTACTACCGATGTAATGAGCCAGAACGCTACATCATTGATGGTATATGATTATGTCGATTCAACTAGAGGATATCGTCCAAAGATTGGTTATCAGGCTGCAACTGGTGGCCTTCAGTCTGTAGCATTCGGCGATGATGCCAAAGCAGGTGGTCAAAATGCTGTGGCTGTTGGTGGGACTACAAGTGCTTATCAAAACGGTGCTATTGCTCTTGGCTATGGTGCTACTACCAGTTCTGCTGGCGAAATGAATATTGGGACTAGTAATACAAGCTATGGGTATAATTCGACTAACTACCGTCTTCTTACAGGTCTTCATGACCCCGTGAATGCCCACGATGCTGCTACAAAGGGTTATGTCGATTCACAAGGTGGTGGGGGAGGCCCTACTGTAGTCCAGACAACTGGGACTTCTACGACGGATGTAATGAGCCAAAATGCTACGACTAATATGGTAATGGAAGAAGCAAATGGTAACGTAAAAATTCTTGCTAATAGTGGAGGTTCTTATAACACTGTCGCTATTGGAAAATATGCAGAAGCTACTAGAAATGCTGCAATTGCCATAGGCGGGGGAGCTCTTCCTCATCAGAAGACGGTAGCTTCAGGCATCAATTCAGTAGCAATAGGGTATCAAGCAAAGGCTACTCAAGCTTGGTCAATTGCTTTAGGCGATTTTGCTCAAACTACAAGACAGGGGGAATTGAACATTGGCACATCGTCTGAAAACCATGGTTATAACTCAACCCACTATCGTGTTATCGGTGGCGTTCATGATGGCCAATTACCTCAAGACGTCGCTACTGTCAGTCAAATAAATGCGACTATTGATGCGATAAATACAGCATTGTCAATAAGTATTCCTCATATTGGAGCGAGTAGCTAAATATGATATAATAAAACTACGCACCTAAATAAATCATAAAAAATACCCCACCTACCTCCGGGGTATTTTTTGTGGAAAACTTTTAATAAAATATATTTACAAAAGCAGGTTTATTATTTATAATAGATATATAAATAAATGAAAGGAGATTACATGAAGATACAAATCCAAGACTTATCAGACAATGGATTAATTCCAGTCTGGGGAGCTTGGGGTAAAGTAAATACACAGTTAATGTTAGAAAGAATTAACTATCGTATTAAAAAAATAAACCAACTTTTAAGAGAGGTATAAAATGAGTAGAATAAAAGATTATGCTGAAGAATATTTTGAAGAAGAAAATCCGTCTTTATGTATAGGAGATGAATTATGAGTTATTATGACCCACAACAAACCTATGATTTTGAAGATACGCCGAGATTCTGGGAACAACAAGAAATGGAAAAAAGATTAATAGAAGAAGATAGGAGTAAATATGACGAATGAAAATAAACCTCTAAGCTTAGCGAGTAAATTAGCTAGAATCGGGAAAGAAATCGGAGCAGTAAAGAAATCCGGGAAAAATGTACAACAGAAATATGATTATATCGAATATGGAGTTGTAGCTGGTAAAATCCGGGAACTATTTGATGAGTATAAGATTATTATTATACCGAATGTAGATAATATTCAACAAGACGAGATTACCAGTAAATATGATACTAAGGGTTATCATTATATATTACAAATGACCTTTACTTTAATTAACGGCGAGAATCCAGAAGATAGAGAAATCGCTAGTTGGTGTGGGGAAGCGAGTGATTTCGGAGATAAGGGTATTAATAAGGCAGAAACATCAGGAACTAAATATTTCTTAATGCGTTTGTTTAATATTTCGGAAAAAGGCGAGAATGAAGCTGATGCTGAATCCCCGGAAATGAAATCTACTAGAGCGAGGAGTATTTTTAGCAAACAAGCTCTAGCTGAAGCTAAGTTACATTTATCTATGGCAGGGAGTATAGAAGAATTAAAAAATATTTATAAAGGGTTAGGAGCTATTGCTAGAGAGCCTGAGATTGTTAAATTAAAAGACGAAATGAAAGAGAAATTAGGGAATGATTCCAAATAGTTTTAGAGAAAGATTCGGAAAATTAACTGTAATAGAAGCACGAATCTTAAATGAAGCTAGTAAAATAATTAATAAATATAATCAGGAGATAAAAAATGGGCAGAATGAAAAAAGGTGAAGAAGGCCATGAAGAAGCTACGAGAAAATGGCGAGAAACAATGGAGAGAAAATATGGCGGAGCATCTGAATATATGAAAAAAATTGGCTCTAAGGGTGGAAGAAATGGCAAAGGGCCAAATTATACAGGAGGGTTTGCTAACCCTAATATAGACCCTAGACTTGGTGGAGCTAAAGGTGGGCATTGGGGTTTTAGGGGATATAAATTAATAAAAAGAATTAATGAAAATACTGGGCTTTATCAGAATCTTAAAACTAATGAGCTACAGGAGAAGAAAATAAATGTTTAAGAAAAAAATTAAAACTAGCGACCCTGTTGAGGAGCGCTTTGATAATATGATGAAATTAGTAAAAGATTTACCCAAGACAGAATACAATCGGTTGAAAAAAGCAATGGATTTGGGTTATGAAAGCTATCAGATAGTTAGGAATGTTAAAACAGCAGACGAGAAAGAAATTGCTGATATTGTTAAAGCTGAAATATCATTATCAAAGGAGCAGTAGACATGGTAAACCTAAATAATTGGGCATATAATTTAACACTAGAAGAACGATGGAAAATACAGAGGTTTCTGTTGTTACTTTATTCGATTGAAGATATAAATAAAGTTAAAGAAAGGGATTAGATGAAGCTTAAGAATAAGGAAACTGGGGAGATAATTGATTTTTATAAAGGAGAGATAACACTTCATTGTAATCAAGGCAGAAAAACAATACACTTCAAGCATCTTGAAGATTTAGAAAAGTGGGAAGATTACGAAGAACCGAAAGAGTATTGGTTTATAAACGATTTAGATGGAAAACCAATGAAATGTGAGTTGCGATATTGCCCTGTCAGAGACTTTACTGAATGGAGTGAAAAACGCAAACAAATTGGTAATTACTTTGAAACCAAAGAAAAAGCCGAGGAAGTAGTGGAAAAGCTCAAGGCATTACAACGGTTGAAAGATAAAGGGTTTAGGTTTGAAGGCCGGAGTAAACCTAATTATGGAGAAAAGTTTATTATTGAATGCAGCTTACCGATAGAAACTCTAGTTATCGATGTAGTAGAAGACCTAGACTTGCTATTTTCAGGAGGTGAAGAATGATTGAAAAATTAAAGATGATATCAGTTGAAGAGCAGAAAAAAGCTCTCGACTCAGAGTTTGGGTTCCCATTATTTGACGGTGCACCATTGAACCCAATGGCTCCAAGTGCCGAAGAATTAATGAACAAAATAAATGAAATAATTGATTATATAAATGAAAAGGAAAATTGCACATCGAATTTTACGAAGGAGGTGAAGAATGAGTAGCCCAAAAGACTTAAATAGTCCATCACCATGGAATATGCGTATATGGGATGAAGAAAAGAGTCAGTGGCTGTGTGATGGTGAGGATGACGTTCTGCCTTACTATGGGTTTGACATCCGTGGTGGCGAAGTAACCGCGATGCAGAGCATGGATTGGGTATATAGGCAATTCGAACATGGGCGCAAGCTTATCTGGGAACGCTCTACGGGTTTAACTGATAAGAACGGTAAAGAGATATATGAGGGGGATATAGTTAAATATGGTGACAGCGTGGCTGTTATTATCTGGAGAGAAGAAAACGCTGAATTCGGTGTTAGATGGCTAGATTGTGGGGTTGAAGATAGTATTAGCTGGCAAGCTGGCGTTGAAGAAACTCCTAGCGAAGTTATCGGCAATATACACGAGAAAGATAAACTGGTCGATTTCGACCACGTTACAGGAGGTGAAGAGTGAGTAAGAAAACACGAGAATTAGAAGCAAGGGTGGTAGAGCTTGAAAAGAAACTGGGCAACATCGATAAGAATATAGAGTATATTCGTGACCGCATAAGAACAGCTGTTCAAATAGAGTTAGATGAAGCTTGGCAGACTTCAATGGAAAAACTGAAAAAACAATTCGGAGGTGAAGAATGAGTGAGCGCTTATATCTAACGAAAGAACAAGCCATTTCTACCCTGCCAGAAGGTGAAAATGTCCACTGTTTTGTTTCTGGTGGCATACTTATTGGAGCCGACTGGAGTCGTGAACAAGTTGAACATTATATCGAAGAAGCTGACTCTGTTGAGATAGGCGGCGGAATGAGTCGGAGAATGGGCCACGGTCTTGCTGTCTTTGGCACTGATGGGCTGAAGTTCTTTGAGGCGAAAGAAGAAGTCTTGCAAAAACTAGAAAATGGGATGAAGAATGATTGAACCATTAATTTACAAAGCAGTTAAAAGCGAACAAATATCTGATGAGAACTTTACGGCGAACAGCAAAACATATCTTGTTAGCTGTCCAAAATGCAAAAAAGAAAATTGGACACTAAACGTGGCATCAGGTATTTGTGCTTGGTGTGGTTATGATGCTAATAAAGACGGAGGCGAAGAATGACAGAAAAAATACGTGAAAATTATAAGGAGGAATAATGAATTATGAAATTTACCGAGGCTATTCAACGTTAGGTTCTTCTGATTATTCAACGGTAATACCGTGCCATTCTGCAATAGTGATGATAAAAAGCTATCCATATTCGCGGGTTTTTCTAGGATGTGCGCCAGGAATGACAGAAGAAGCGATTTATCAAAGAGTAGCAGGGTTAGGAAATGAATTATCATTTGAATTCATTGAAAAACTTTATAATAAAATGAAAGAGGAGAGAGAAAAATGAAAGAATTTGATATAAACGAATCTTATGAAGATTTCTATAAAAGAATGAGTGAAGGAAATCCAATTGCAGGAGCTTATTATTCTGTTTGGCTAGAAGCAGATAAGAAAGCGAGGATGTTTAATACACTTAGCGTTGTGCTAGAGTTTCTCTCCGTGGTATGCTTTGGAATTGGTGTGTTTTGCGAGGGATTCCGTGCAATAACAATTATCGGTGGTTGGACTTTCTTGTTTCTAGGAGTTTATGCGGATTTATCAGCGAGGAATCAGCGAATCTGGAGCGCTATTCTCTCTGATATGATTATGCGTATGAAAGAAAGGGGGGAGATTATGGAGAGGTTGAACAAATTGGAAGATAAGAATGCTTAAATAATCTTGGTTTGATGAACTAAATCTTGAAGACCGGTGGAGAGTGCAGAGATTTGTGATATTATTGTATCAAATAGGAGATAATTTACATGACTAAAGAAATCGTGTATAGAAAACTATCAGACCTTAAGAAGCTTCCGAATAATCCGAGAACAATCAAAAAAGACGACATGGAACGGCTCAAGAAGTCAATCAAAGATAATCCGGTGAGAATGAGGTGTATTTATAAAGAAAATTTGATACAGAAAATCCCTGCTTGTTCGTAGGGGTTTTTTGTTATATGATAAAAATAGGAGAAATGAAAAGAATGATGATATTTATGAAGATGAAAGAGTAAATTATCAATCATATTAGGAGAAGAAAATGAATTCTAACAATCCCACAAAGCCGGGAAATGTCAAACAAGAGGTTGGCTATAAAAAACCTCCAATCGATAGGCAATTTGGGCAACCAAATGGAAATCCAAGGCATAATGGAGCATGGAAAAAGACAGATTCGGCACGTTTTAAGCTTGAACAGATGATAAAGCTTAGCGAAGCAGAACTTCGCAATCTAGCGCAGGATAAAGAAGCTCCACTGTTCGAGCGCAAACTGGCTACATGTATAGCTAAAGGGCAGTGGAAAGAAATCGAAGGCATGATGAACCAGATATATGGCCAGCCTAAGCAAAAGATAGAAACAACCGTAACAGCTCCGAAGCCTTTAGTAGATTTCACTGAACGTAAGAAAAACGGAGATAAGAATTAGGGAAGGTTACTCAAGTGGTCAAAGAGGGCTCACTGCTAACGAGCTAGGGGAGAAATCCTGCAGAGGTTCGAATCCTCTACCTTCCGCCAAGTTTGTATGGTATAATAAAGACGTAGCACCTGACCCGACAGGGTTAAGCCACTCAACTAGCAGTAGTGGAACTCGAATGAGCAGGCGCTCCATTTTTTTTTGTGATATAATAAAATCAGAGAACTTATTAAAACCCTGTGAAGTAGATAGCAAAGAACCGTCATCAACTGCGAGGCGGTTCTTTGCTATAATAAAACCATGGAAACGAAAAAATTAGACGTGGTTTACTTTGTTTCAGCATTTCCTAAAAACGACTTAAGATATTCTATTCGCTCAGTTTCTAAAAATCTTGAATTTAATAAATTATGGATTTATGGTGGAAAAAGAGATGGGATAGTCCCGGATTATTATGTAAGGATTATTAACCAAAAAGGTGCTACAAAATGGGATAGAGTTCGTTCTATGTATAAAGAAGTTTGTCTTAATAATATGATTACTGAAGACTTTATTTTATTTCATGATGATTTTTTTATTATGAAACCAACTAAAGAAATAAAACCCGAATATAGAGGCACGTTTGAAGAACATATAAACGACATACAAGCCAAGTTTGGTAATAAATTGAATGATTATACTAAAATACTTAAAAACGCCTCAGAAACGCTAAAAAAAGCCAATAAAACGCAATTTTCTTATGAACTCCATAAACCATTTATATTTAATCGTAAGAAATTGTTGGAGATTTTAGAATTATTTCCGGGGCAAAGAGGAGTGCGTTCTTTATATGCGAATTATTATGAAATAGGTGGGAATAGGGCTTATGATGTTAAAATATTTGATAAGAACCCTAGTTTTAACTATAAAGAAGAACCGATTTTGTCTACAGATGATAATATAATAAATAATGGGAATGAATGTTGGAATTTTATTAAAGAACAATTTGAAGATAAATGTAAATATGAAAGGAGATAAAAATGCCAGTAAGACCAGTTAGAAGTGCCGGGGGAAAAATCATTGGTTATCGGTGGGGAAGTAAAGGAAAGATTTATAAGACACCTGAGGAAGCTGAAGCACAAGGTAGAGCAATCCGGGCTAGTGGGTGGACTGGAGATATATATGGCGATAGCGAAGACGACTGCGACTGCGAAGATTGAGCGAACATTATACGAGCCAACATTCTATAAGGTTATCCAAGGGGGAATGAGTTCGAGTAAGACTTTCTCGATTCTGATTCTTTTGATTGGGTATGCTGAGAGTTATCCGAACTCATTAATCACGGTCGCTGGTATGACCTATAATCATCTAGCGACTGGCACAATGCGAGATTTTCAGAAAATAATGAAAGAAACGAACCGGTGGGACGAGGCAAGCTTCAATAAGTCTAGCAAGATATATACCTTCTCTAATGGTTCGCAGATTGAGTTTTTATCCACCGATAATATGACTTCTCGTGGTCCGAGGCGCGACGTTTTATTCGTAAATGAGGCTAATGGTATTACTTATGAAACCTTCGACCAACTAGCAGGGCGCACTAGGGATTTCGTGATATTAGATTATAACCCAAGCTCGAGATTTTGGGCGCACGATGAACTTGTAGAAAAACAGAAAGACAGAACGAGCTTTATTATACTGACTTATGAAGATAATGAGGCTTTGAGTAGTCAAGAGCGAGAAAATATTGAGAGTAGAAAGCCGAAGCCCGGCGAAGAACCGTCTAACTATTGGATTGTCTATGGTTTAGGGCAGATTGGCACGCTTGAAGGCAATGTATATAAAAACTGGATAGCAGAGTCAAAGAAACCCGAGGGATTTATTCTAAAGCGTTATGGAGTGGATTTCGGATTCTCTAACGACCCCACGGCAGTGGTTGGGGTATACGAGAATGAGGACAAAGAAATATTCGTAGAAACGTTGATATATGAAAAAGGTTTACTCACGCCAGAGCTTGTGGAAAAGATGAAGGAGCTTGAACCGTCATTGGCTGTCTGCGATAATGCTAGACCAGAGATAATTGCTGAAATGAAACGTTCTGGGCTTAGGGCTATTGCATGTGATAAAACTGCCGGGGAGAAGATGAATGGTAAACGCTATAACATTGAATTAGTGCAGAGAAGAATCGTGCATTATCTTAAAAGCGACCAGGACTTAGAAAAAGAATATTTATCTTATGCTTGGAGAAAAAAACGCTCTACTGGAGAATGGCTAGATGAACCTGAAGACGGGAACGACCATGATTTAGACGCATTATCTTATGCTATCCGGGATATGTCAAAGCACAGGATACAATTTTAATATTTACAAAAGCATGAGCATATAATATAATTGGGGTATAAATAAATGAAAGGAAATAAAAATGAAAAATAAAATAGAAATAATAATCGCGGTAATATTAGTATTATTGGGAGTTTTTCTCTACAATTGGCATGAGGATTCATCTCGGGAAAGATATGCGAGAAAAAATAATTGCGAATGGGTTGTTTCGGGGTCGCATGATATTTGTCGCTCATTGTGATAAAGCTAAAAATATGATATGCTAAAGATAGCTAAACAGGAGCAAAGAGCGATGTTACACTTTAATGGGCTTGAGCCGATAGACTTTAAGGGTCATCTATGCGAGCCTAAAATA
>Ga0247611_10008230_pt1 | contig 12912 bp, 12 predicted proteins | sample 177DNAGHGhighgp2_FD_192422 | JGI IMG/M metagenome (GOLD analysis project Ga0247611, IMG submission 192422) | Sheep rumen microbial communities from Palmerston North, Manawatu-Wanganui, New Zealand - 1770 DNA GHGhigh gp2 | ecosystem: Host-associated > Mammals > Digestive system > Stomach > Rumen... | reverse complement strand
ATTAAGGAAGTATCAGCCTGATTATCAGACAAATCCACTTATATGGAATCTTGAAAACGATAAAAGGTATTTCAAGTTCATGTTTAATAAGTATGTTTTATGTTGTTTTACCTTATTCTTTCTGATTAAGGGTAAGTGTAATTATTATATGGAAAAGTTGAGTAGTATGAACTCAAACTTTGTTTATTATATAATTCTTCCTTTTGTGATGGGAATGCCTTCTCGAAAATTCAGACTGTTATTTCTAAAAAGACTAGGATTGAAAGTTGGAAGAGGTACCCATATAAGTAGGTTTGTTTCATTTCGAGACTGTAAAAATATCGAAATAGGGGATGGCTGTGTTATCAATCCACACGTATTGCTTGATGGTAGGGGAGCCAAGATTCGAATAGGAAGTCATGTGGATATAGCTCAAGAGACAACCATTTGGACCATGTCACATGATAAGCATACACATCAAGCTTTTTCCAGGGCTGTGGTTATTCAAGATTATGTATGGATTTGCCATAGAACGATTATCATGCCTGGCGTTGAGATTGGAAAGGACGCCATTTGTGCCGCTGGTTCCGTAGTGACGAGGTCTGTACCGTCGAATAGTGTTGTAGCAGGTGTACCTGCAAAGGTCATATCAGAAACAAATAGGACAGAAGACTATAAACTGGTTTTTGATTCTGTATTTCGATGAATCTTTAAGTATAGTCTTGATAATACAAGCGAAAATAGATGAAGGTTTTCCAGCTTTTCGACGATCCCTATTCTAGAACAGCAAATCCATATGTGGCTACATTAATGGATGGTGTCAAGGCATTATCTAAGGATGTGGTATTCGGATATGGGAAATCAGTATTTTTGAGTGATGACATCTTTGATTACGATCTTATCCATGTCCACTGGCCGGATGCATTCTTAAATGCATCTTCAACCGATGATGATTTCCAAGTTTTTCGAACTCGCCTTGAGACTTTGAAGAATAAAGGGAAAAAAATAGTTGCTACTTGTCATAATCTTGAACCTCATTATTATACAAATGTGTATGAGAAACAGTCTCATGATTTAGTATATAGGATGGCTGATGTGATTATACATCTAGGGCAATGGAGTTGCTTATTATTCAAGGAGAAATATCCGGATGCTAAACATATCGTTATACCACATCATACTTATGATTCTCTCTATTCTCCTGTAAGCAGAGATCGTAGTATGCAGGTTCTCAAACTAAACCCTGAAAGAAAGTATATTTTATGTTTTGGCGCATTTCGAAGTGATGAAGAAAGACTAATAGTAGACTCTATAACTGCCAAATTTCATGCTCAAGGCGTGGATGTCTTGGCTCCGCATTACTACTCAATGAGAAAGAGCCTGGATTTATATAATCTAGGAAAAGCATGGTTGTTATGTAGGATGAAGGAAAGAATGACAAAGGGCATCCATGTTTATGGATGGCATGTGTCAGACAAGATGCTCCCATTTTTTTATGGGGCATCAGATATCTGTTTGATACAGAGGAATCAAATATTGAATTCTGGCAATCTTCCTATGGGTTTTTATATGGGTAAGGTTGTTGTAGGTCCTAATGTTGGAAACGTAGGGCAGATATTGAAAGAACATCATAATCCCGTTTTTTCACCAAATAGTCTTGACTCTTTATTTGATGCAGTTAATCATGCGTTGACTTTAGAAAAACAAGGGTTAGGGGGCGAGAATGAGATTTATGCTAAAGAACAGCTGTCTACACGTGTTATTTCTGGACAATTGTTGGATTTGTATAGGGAATTGGTATAATAATATTATTATGTGTAATCTTGCTCCAATCGTTTTGTTTACCTATTGTAGGCTTTCTAACACCATTGAAACAATAGAACATCTTAAACGAAATGCCGAAGCGTTCAGTTCCGATTTAATCATCTATTCTGATGCCCCCAAAAATGAGAAAGCCAAAGAAGGTGTAATGGCTACCCGTCAGTATATCCACTCCATAAGCGGTTTTAAATCGATTACCATTATTGAAAGGGAGAAAAATATGGGATTAGCTAATAGTATCGTTGATGGCGTGACTTCGGTTGTTAATAAATATGGGCGTGTCATAGTACTTGAGGATGACCTGAGTGTATCTCCATTTTTCCTGAAGTATATGAATGAGGGCCTGGATAGATATGAAAAGCGAAACGATATTGCCAGTATTCATGGGTATGTCTATCCTGTTAAGGAGCAACTGCCAGAGGCTATGCTGATAAAAGGAGCAGATTGTTGGGGATGGGCAACATGGAAACGAGCTTGGGATATTTTTAGCTTTGATGCGAAAACGCTTTATCGGCGTATTATAGAAAGTAACAGAGGACGTGAATTTGATTTTAATTACTCATATCCTTATATGAAAATGTTGAAGGAACAAATTGACGGGGCATTAAATTCCTGGGCTATATGTTGGTATGCTTCAGCCTTTTTAAATGATTTATTTACGGTTTATCCTGGTCAATCTTTGGTTCAGTTAAACGATATGTTAGGTGATGGATCGACGCATGGATCTACTTCAAGTTCATATTTGGTGAAGGTAAAGGAAACTCCAATTGATTGGAATCTTGCCGATGATACGCAAGAGTCGCAATTGGGCAGAAAGGCATTTGAGAAATATTTCAATTCCTCAAAATCTTGGAAGTTTAGAGTATATGAGATGGTTTTACGATTAATATACAGCTTTAAAAATTAAAAGATGAAATCGTATATTATTAGTTTTAAAAACAACAAAGACCCTCGTGGCTGTTTGACGGCCATTGAAGGAAATCAAGACATACCGTTTGAGATTAAGAGAATTTTCTATATGCACCATGTGAGTGAAGATCGGGGAGGACATGCCCATATTGATACAGATCAGGTGCTAATCCCTATACATGGCAGTTTGAAAGTGAAGTTGTTTAACGGTACGGAAAGCAGGGAATATATCATGGATGACTGTACGAAAGGCTTGTATATACCTCGGCTCTATTTTACAGACATGTACGAGTTTACTCCTGAGACAGTGTGTCTTGTGTTGTCAAGTACTCATTATGATATGGGTAAGTCCCTTCGATCTATGGAAACCTATCTGTCTTATCTTAAGGAGCATCATATCATATGATTTTAATAGATAATAGTAGTTTTTTCTGCTCTTCTCTAACAAGGGATAATAAGTTCCAGAGCTTCCAGTCATTCCATGATTGGTTGAGAAAACATTGTCGACCAGAAGAGTTCAAGGTAGATATGGTTCCTCTTGACGAGATGGAAAAATGGTCCCTTGATAAAGATGGAATTCGCATCTCTCACGAATCAGGACGCTTCTTTCATATTGAAGGAATCCATGTTAAGACCAATTTTGGAGGTGATAAGGAATGGGATCAACCCATTATTAACCAGCCAGAGATAGGTTTTCTTGGTTTCATGACAAGGGTATTTGAAGGTACACGCTATTTTCTTATGCAGGCAAAGATGGAGCCAGGAAATATTAATACCTTGCAGATATCCCCGTCATTACAGGCTACTAAGAGCAACTTTACTCAGGTACATAAGGGTAAGCGCCCCGCTTTTTTGGAGTTCTTCAATGGGGAGAAGAAGGTCAAGATCCTTACTGACCATTTGCAAACAGAACAGGGTGGACGTTTTTTCCAAAAGCGCAATAGGAATATTGTCATCGAGATAGACGAAAATGTTGAGATTCCAGATGAGTTTTGCTGGCTCACTTTAGGTGAGATGAAGGCTTTGTTGCGCGAGGATAATGTCTTGAACATGGATACACGTTCTGTTCTTTCTACCATTCCTTTGGTTGAAGACGAAATCCTACATGGTCTGCAATCTTATGATTTGTCCGATCTGCCTTACCAACTATCTGCCAATGGAAAAAAGTTTCTGAAGTCATATGTGAGCAAAGATAGCTTATATACGATAGACAATCTTTTGTCATGGTATACAAAGCAGAAGACTCATTGGGAGATTGAAGTACAAAAGAAACCCCTTTCGATGCTGGATGGTTGGAGCATTCATAAGATGGCAGTGGAAAGCGATCCACGATATTTCTCGGTCATCGGAGTGAAGGTAACTGCCGGCACCAGGGAGGTGACTCATTGGATGCAGCCATTGTTGAAAGACTCTAATATCGGTTTGTTGGCTTTTGTTTGTCAAGAGATAAATGGTGTCATTCATTTCCTTGTTCAAGCCAAGGTGGAACCAGGTAATCTTGACATCATCGAGATGTCACCTACGGTTTCCTGTTCTAACTATGAGTTTGTCAAAACTCGTAAAGAACGCCCATTCCTATTTGATGAGGTCCTGGCAAAGGATGCTCAGGTTATGTATGACTCATTACAATCAGAAGAAGGTGGACGCTTCTACCAGATACAGAACCGCAACATGATTGTGGAGATTCCCGAAAGCTCTAAGCTGGAATTGCCGTATAATTTCACATGGATGACTTTAGCTCAGATGAAGGAATTCATGCGTTATGGAATGTTCAATATAGAGGCTCGTAGTATTATATCTGCCATCAGTTTCATTGATTAAGAGTATTGTATATGACATCAATATTGTTTCTTGGCTACTCTAACCTTGTAAAAGGTAGAATTTTGCCTATTCTCAATAAGGCCGGATTTTCGGAGGTGAGTATTGCAAAATATGAAGGCCAGCCATGGGATGAAGATTACAAGAACTGTGTGCTTCCTGTTACTTGTTATGACAATTATGAGGATGGCTTAGCTAACTTCAAAGGTGACATGGTTTATGTTTCAACGGTTAATAGTACTCACGTTGCTTATGCAAAGAAATCTCTGGAGGGAGGTTTTAATACGATCATCGATAAGCCTGCTACGATGAATTATCAGGAAGCAGAAGAGTTGGTCGCTTTTGCCAAGAGTAAAGGCCTGTTCGTAGGCGAATCAACAGTCTATCTTAAACATCCTCAGCTTTCTGTGATAAAGGATATTTTTAAAAAGAATGGTGATAAGCCTAAATTGTTGACGGTGCATTTTACGATGCCTCCGTTTAAGCCAGAGAACTTCCGGTATCAGAAATCCTTAGGAGGCGGAGCCATTATGGATACTGCGCCTTATGCAGTATCTATTGGTCGTTATTTTTTTGGCTCAAAACCAGAAAAAGTTTCATGTGTGGTATCAGAGCGCCAGCAAGATGGTCTGGATATAGAATATAGCTTATTGATGTCATATCCTGATGGAAAGACGATGATTGGTCACTTTGGCTTTAATACAGAGTATATCAACCAGGTACATCTGATGGGTAATAGAACCAATGTGCTGGTGGATCGTATTTTTACAATACCAGATACATTGGAGAATGAACTACAGGTTCGACATCTGAATGAGCCATCCGTAGTAAAGACGCCATCAGGTAATAATTTTGAGATTTATCTCAGAGATGCTATTAATCAGATAGAAGAGAAGAACTATAATCAGGCTTATTTGGATTTTCTTTGGGATGCAGAAGTTAAGAATATGATTTTTGATAGTTTAAAATAGAACAAGGATATAATGGATAAGATTACAGTATGGGGCTACTTGAAGGAGTACGCTGAAACAAAGGATGAAATTTTAAAAGCCGTAACAGATGTTTTTGAGTCTGGGACATTGATTCTTGGTCAAAAAGGCAAGGACTTTGAACGGGCCTACTCTGATTATATTGGAACTAAATATGGTGTAGGATGTGATAATGGCACAAATGCCATATGGTTAGCACTAAAAGCTCTTGGTATTGGCGCTGGTGATGAAGTTATCACAGTATCTAATACAGCTATTCCCACTGTGTCTGCTATAGTTACAGCGGGAGCCACTCCAGTATTTGTGGATATTAATCCAGAGACCTATCTGATGGATGTGGCCAAATTAGAAGTGGCCATCACCCCCAGGACGAAGGCTATTCTTCCTGTTCATCTCTTTGGACAGTGTGTGGATATGGATCCCTTGTTGGCAATTGCCAACAAGCATCATCTTCTTGTTATTGAAGACTGTGCTCAGGGGCAAGGTGCAGAATATAAAGGGAATAAAGCAGGTAGCATGGGCAATGCATCTACAACATCATTCTATCCCACCAAGATTCTAGGTGGATATGGTGATGGCGGTATGATTAATACCAATGATGAAGAAGTTGATTGTAAATTGCGCCGTTTGCGTTTTTATGGAGCAGAGAAGACCTATTATGCTCAAGAGCATGGCTATAACTCACGACTGGATGAAGTTCATGCGTCTATTCTTCTTACCAAGTTACCAAAGATAGAGCAGTATATCAGTCGTCGTCGCGAGATTGCCGCTTTATATAATGAGCTTCTGGCAGATACAAGTCTGATTCTTCCCAAGGAGGCAGAATATGGTCGCCATGCATATTACCTGTATGTAGTCCGTCATCCACGTAGAGATGAAATCATGGAGAAACTTCGTGAGAATAATATTTTTGTCAATATCAGCTATCCTTGGCCTATCCACACGATGACAGGTTATCAATATTTGGGATGGAAAGAGGGGAACTTGCCAGAGACAGAAGCCGCAGCTAAAGAGATATTCTCTCTTCCGATGTATCCCTCATTGACGGACGAAGAGGTTAAAACAGTATCATCTGTCCTTCATAAGATTCTTTAATAGAATCAACGAATCACCTTTATAGGATGGAAACTATACTTTGTACTTTATATAATAGCCTTTATTTGGATAAAGGTTTAGTATTATATGATTCTTTGTGTGAGTCTTCCAAGCACTTCAAGTTATATGTTCTTTGTATGGATGATAAGTGCTATGAAGTCCTTAAAAGTATGAATCAAGAGTATATGGTGCCGATCAAATTGGAAGATTTTGAATGTGGGGATAATGATCTTCTTGAGGCTAAAAATAATCGTTCGTTTGGAGAATATTGTTGGACTTGTAGTTCTTCACTCATCCTTTATATTTTGGAGACATATAAAGAACCTATATGTACGTATATAGATGCCGATATGTATTTCTATCAAGATCCAGAAATTCTGATAGATGAAATGCGCGATGCAGGGAAGAAAGTCATGATAACCCCCCACCGATTTTCGCCTGATAACAAGTACCTGGAAAGGAATGGAATCTATTGTGTGGAGTTTAATACTTTTACATACGAGGAAGATAGTCTTAAAGTACTGAAAAGGTGGAGAAGCGATTGCCTGGATTGTTGTAAGACTTTACTTGACGGGAAGCATTATGGTGATCAAAAATATCTGGACTTATGGCCTGAAGAATATCCAGATATCGTACATGTTTGTGAAAATATTGGGGCAGGAATTGCTCCTTGGAATATTGAGTGGTATAAGAGGAGTGAGAAGGAAGGATATTTTGTATATTTTGATAATGAAACAAAACCCATGCCTATTGTGTTCTATCATTTTCACAATGTGACATATATAGACAGAAATACGGTAAAGACGGGTGTCTATTCCGGTAAGTATAATGTAGACTATTCATTATTGGATAACTTATATTCCGAGTACTTAATCAAAGTTGAGTTAAAAAAGAAGATATTAGAAACACGATTTGGCATTGATTGTCTAATGAAAAGAAATCATACAACTATGAGGGAAGAAAAGTGGAAAGAATGGATTCTTCAATTTTCCTTAGTACGCTGGTTGTATTCTTATCTTCGGCCAGTAAGGGAACAGTATGTGATTTCTTTGGGATAAATATTTTTGTCATGAGTAATCCTAAGGTAACAGTCGTGACAGTCTGTTTTAATGCTATTGGGGAGATTGAAGAAACAATTCTCTCCGTCATTAACCAGACTTATCCAAATATTGAATATGTCATTATTGATGGTGGTAGTACTGACGGAACTGTAGATATCATTAAAAAGTATCATGACCACATAAACACTTGGATTAGTGAACCAGATCATGGCATATATGATGCTATGAATAAAGGTGTACTTAGATCAACTGGTCAATGGGTCAATTTCATGAATGCTGGAGATTCATTTTGCTCAGATTCTGTGGTAGAAGAGTTTATGAGTAAGGTTGAAAGTGATACAACGATAGCCTATGGTAATACTGTGTTGGTTTATGAACTGGGGGAAAGGTTGGATAATCCAGGTCCATTGGAAGGTTTATCGAAAGGAATGATTTTTGGACATCAGTCCGCTTTTGTAGACTTAGATTATCATAAGAACCACTTGTTTGACACATCTTTTCGGTCATCTGGAGATTATAATTTCTTTTATAAATCTTATATAGAAGGTGTGAAATTCCAATATATAGATATCAGTGTGGCTAAATATAAAGCGCAGGGTGGTATGTCATCTAGTAATTGGGAAGTAGTTGAAAGAGAAGATGCTCGTATTCGAGGAATAGATAATACGGTAAAGTGGAAATTGTTTTTTTTCTTGATGAAAGCCAATATCGGAATCCGAGAGTTTCTAAAGAAGTATTTACCCGGTCAGCTAGTTAAACAGGCAAAGATGTATCATTTTAAAAAAATAGGCTGTGATATATCCCGTGAATAGAATATAATGCATTCTAAATTTTTTGTCTGGTACACATAAGAGATATTTGAATAGTGCTTCTTTTTATTATTTAGATTTATGATCTATTCATTAACTGCAATTTCCTTTTTCCTTGTTTCAATATATTTATGGAGAGAGCAGTCTTGGGAAAAAACACGTTTAGCTTTATTCCTTTCTGTAATATGGCTTATTTTATATGAAGGGTTGAGGTGGGATATTGGTACCGACTGGATACACTATTACAACTGTTTTGTCGACAACGACAACGAGCATATGGGATTTATGTATCGTTTTATCAATAGTTGTTTTAGGGTATTTACAGATAGTTACACCGTCTTCCTGTTGTTTTATGCAGGTTTTACTTATTTTGTCATTGGGAAATGGTTACATCAGTATTCTCCTAATCCACTCATTTCTATCTGTATTTATTTTTGCAGTATGATTGGCCTGTTGGGGTCTAACAGACAAATGTTGGCCATGGTATTCTGCATCATCTCTTTACGTTTTATTGTTGAAAGGAAGAAGTGGTGGTTTATTGGGGTTATTATGTTTGCAACTACCATACATATTACAGCTTTTTCTTTTATAATCGCTTATTTTCTATATAATTATTCCTATTCAAATAAAAAAGCATTAATTATTACAGGTGTAGCGTTCTTGGTTGGCGTACTTCATTTGGTGAATAAAATACCATTGGTGGAGTATTTAGCTATACTTGATAGCATGACCACCAATACTGAATCTGCTGCGTATTTCTCTGAAGAATCTACTTTAAGCGTTTCAATTGTAGGAAATTTTAAGCGACTAATATATATATATTTAGCTTTATATGTCAGGGGATTTGTTAATAAAAAAGAGTATGACTTTTTTCTCTTATTATATATCATAGGTAGCTGCATCTATTTGGTATTCAATGGATCCGTTCTTCAAATTCTGGCGGGTAGAGGAGCTTCGTACTTCGCTGTTTATGAATGTGTTGTTTTTGCCTATGTAATTACTTATTTTCCTGTTAATTATTTTGAGAAGCAATCTTTGTGGTTTATATTATTCGCTATTTATTTCTTTTTAATGTGGCGAGATATGAATAATTATGTTATCTTAACAGGTGAAGATATTTATAATCCTTATAAGTGCGTTCTTTTCTATACACCTACATGAGAATTGTATACTTTCATAGGAACCTGAAGGCTGGGTATAGTATCAATAAGGTGACCCAGGCCATTGTGCGGGGTATTCCTGACAAGCAGGAGTACTATGTACCTTATATGGGTGCTTCTGTAAAGGCGATTGTTCAGAATTTACTCTATGTGTGGCGGTATCGAGATAAGAAAGCCATTAATCATGTCACGGGGGACATCCATTATTGCATCTTGGCTTTGTTAGGCTGTAAGAGTGTACTGACCATTCATGATACAGTATCTCTGGAGTTTAACCAATTGCCGTGGATCAAAAAGCTCATCATGGAGTGGCTGTGGTTTAGAATCCCATTAAGAATGGCTACCAAGGTGGTGTGTATCTCTGAAGAGACCAAGCGATGCGTGCAGAAATATACTGGGCGCCAAGATATTGAGGTGATTCATAATGCGATCGATCCGATCTTTGAGGAGGTTGCACAGCATGCCAATCATGACGTGCCTCATATTTTACTGATAGGCACAACTCCCAACAAGAACCTGATCCGAACGTTCGAGGCATTGCAAGGTATCTGTTGCAAGTGTACTATCATCGGGAAGTTGGATGAACAGCAGTTAAATGCCTTGAAATTATATCATATTAATTACGAAAATCGGTTAGGTCTATCCGATGCTCAGATTGTGGAAGAATATGCTAAGGCTGATATCGTATCCTTTATTTCCTTGTTTGAAGGCTTTGGTATGATAGTGATTGAGGCTAATCAGGTAGGGCGACCAGTGATTTGCTCTGATATACCAGTTCTCAAGGAGGTTGGCGGTGACGCCGCCTTGTTTGTTAATCCTTTGGATGTCAAGGATATGAGGAGAGGCTTTGAGCGTTTGATGTCTGAGCCAGATTTGTGTCAGGCGCTTGTAGAGCGAGGCCGAAACAACGTCAGACGTTTTGATGTTTCCGCTATCCGTCAACAGTGGCAGGCACTCTATGCACAAATGTGATTATACGATGAGGCATATCATCTATTACCATCAGTCATTACCGCTGTTCTCGTTTAAGTTCAGCCTATGGGGGCCCAAGGCGAAAGAGAATATCTTCTATTACTATTTGTATCCCCTCTATGTGAAATTGTTCTTAAACAAGCATACATTTGTAGCGGTTCAGACTGAGGATATTAAGGTAAGGTTTTCTAAGCGCTATCATTTTCCTGCAGAAAGAATCGGGGTGTTTTCCCCAGAGGTCGAGAAGATAGATGTAGCATCGGTTGATGCTTATGAATATCCGAATGATAGCTATAACTTCTTCTATCCTTCGATGGGAGCCACCTACAAGGAACATCTAACCCTTGCCTATGCTTTGGAAAGAATCTACGCCGAGAAGGAAGATGTAGCCCGCCGAATAAGAATCCATTTTACATTAACGAAAGACGATAATCTGGCCCTGTCAAAGTATATCCATGACCATCAATTGGATGAGAACTTCGTCTTCCATGGGAATATGCCTCACGAGCAGGTGCTCTCTATGATGAAAGCCAGTCATGGCTTATTGTTTCCTAGTGTTATAGAGACCTTAGGACTTCCGCTATTAGAGGCGGCCTCATTGGGAACGCCTGTTATTGCCAATGACATGGGCTATGCCCGGGAGGTCTTGCAAGGCTATGAGGGCGTGCGTTTTGTGACCGTTCATGATTATGATGGTTGGGCAGCCCAAATGATACAGTGTTGTGAGAAGAAAGATGCTTTTGCTCCCTATCATGTGCCAGACCATGATTCTTGGAAGCGACTGATCGAGCAAATCAGAGGTGAAGAGGAATCTGCTCATGATAAAAAGGTAATTTGTGTTTTGGCTACCGCATCGGCCACACGAGGTGCTTTAGCGATCTATAAGCAGTTCGTTCATGCCTTGGAACAATATGCCGGCAATGACGAATGGCATGTGTTTGTGGATGTGGACATGCCGATGCCTACCATCCCGCAGGTTAGCTATCACGTATGTCATACCAAAGGTTTTGGGCGGCTCTGGTTCGATCTCATCGGGTTTGGTAGAGAGATAAAGAAAATGGGAGTTAAGCCTAATGTTCTGTTCTCCCTCCAGAATACAGGGGTTATATGTCAAAGGCGGTAAATGCAGGTTTGTGGTATGCTGTGTCAAACGTGACTTTAAGGGCTGTCAGTATCATTACCGCCCCCATATTCACGCGTTTGCTAACGACTGCCGACTATGGTCAGGTGAATAATTTTGTTACTTGGCAGAATATTTTAGGTAGTGTCGTCTGTCTCTGCCTCAGTTATTCTATCGGTAGGGCAAAGATCGATTTCAAGGATGACTTTTATGGTTTTATCTCAAGCATTCAGGGATTGTCATTGTTTGTCGGGATGACATTACTCGTTATCACGATGCCCTTTTTAGGGCCATTGGCAAGGATGATGGAGATGGACAAATCTCTTCTTATTACGATGTTCGTTCTTTTGGCCCTGTCACCTTCTATGGATTACCTGCAGACAAGATATCGATATGAGTACAGATATAAGGAGAATATCATCATCTCCATCGTTCATACGATAGGTATCATAGGCTTTTCACTTATTTTTATTCTGTTAAGTGAACTCGATCATCGCTATATAGCTCGCATCTATGGTAGTGTGGTGACAACTGTCCTCATTGCTGGAGTCTGCTTTTTCGTCAATCTTAGAAAAGGAAGGAAATTGTATCATAAAGCATATTGGAAGTATGCGCTGAAATACTGTTTGCCTCTTATTCCACATGGACTTGCCATGATTGTCTTGGCACAGATTGACCGTATCATGATCATCAAAATGGTAGGAGCCTCTGAGGCTGGATTATATAGCTTTGGCTATTCCTATGCCATTGTCCTTTCCATCATTACTAATGCCGTTATGTTTGCTTGGCAACCCTGGGTTTACGAGAAGATTTCAGAAGGGAAACATGATGACGTGCGTCGTTCTAATAAGAAATTGAACCAACTGGGCCTTGTCGCAACCTTTCTCTTTATACTCATAACTCCTGAAGTGATTATGCTCTTGGGAAGTCGCCCGTTCTGGCCAGCTATGGTGATGGTAAGCCCTGTTATAGCAGGAACCCTTTTCCAACTGTTCTATCAGTTTTATTCCATGATAGAGATGTATTGTAAAAAGACGGTTTATGTGGGGATTGGTTCTATGGTTGTTGCCATCCTGAATGTGGTGTTGAATTACTTCTTCATTCCGAGGTATGGCTACGTTGCAGCAGCCTATACAACAATGGTTAGCTACCTTCTTCTGATGATTTATCATTGGTGCG
>Ga0247611_10008229_pt1 | contig 12912 bp, 7 predicted proteins | sample 177DNAGHGhighgp2_FD_192422 | JGI IMG/M metagenome (GOLD analysis project Ga0247611, IMG submission 192422) | Sheep rumen microbial communities from Palmerston North, Manawatu-Wanganui, New Zealand - 1770 DNA GHGhigh gp2 | ecosystem: Host-associated > Mammals > Digestive system > Stomach > Rumen ... | reverse complement strand
GACCCCGGCACTGTGGCCGGGGTGACAGTGTGTTTGCTGTCATGCCGGCCTCAGTGCCGGCATCGGTTGTTCTGTTTAAACAACTGACCCCGTGACAGAGCACGGGGTGACAAAGCAAAGTGCGGGGTGACAGTGCCAAGGCCGGGGGGTGACAGTGTGTTTGCTGTCAGGTCTGATTTATTCACCTAGAACATAAGTCAGGTACAGCACGACAAGCTGGTAGCCCCAGAGGTACATGAATGGGGCGGCCACAGCGAGGAACGGACCGAACGGAATTTGTCCGCTTTCTTCGTTATTTTCCCCGCCATTTTTGTTCGCTTTTTTCGCAGTAATCATCCCGTACGGGAGCATCACAATTAGCCCGAGCACGGCGGCGACAATCAACGTTTCCACAGCACCAGTAAAGCCCATCAGAGCGCCGTAACCAGCCAGCAACTTGACATCGCCAAAGCCCATGGCTTCTTTCTTGAGTACTTTGGTTGCAATCCAGCCGAGCAGATAAAGTCCGCCGCCAGCGCCGACAGCACCCAGCAGACTCTGGAGCGGCGTGATACCGCCCGGAATAAGCGAAATCAAAAGACCAGCGACAATTCCGCCGACCGAGATGGAATCGGGAATGAGTTTGTACTTGCAATCGACTGCGCATACGGGATACGCCCCGAGCAAGAGCCAGAACAAGGCCGCGGCGTTCGCCCAAGCCTGGGGCGCCAAGACGGGCCGCATAAAATCAGTTCCGAAGCCGACTGCCGCATAGAGAGCAAGGGCGCCGAGCAGCCCGCAAAGGCCTTCGCCTATCGGGTAGATGATGCTGATGGGCTGCTTGCAACAAGCGCTTTTTCCGCGAAGCCAGAGCCAGCCGACAATGGGCAGGTTGTAGCGGATGGGAATTCTCTTTTTGCAAAGCGGGCAGTGCGAAGGCGGGTTGAGGAGCGAAATTCCGCGAGGCATGCGATAGACAATGACGTTATAGAAGCTCCCGACACAGGCTCCCAAGCAAAAAAACACGATCAACCAGTACCAAAGTGGAATTTCTTCCATAAAAACCTCGTTTTTTAACGAATATATTTATAATTTAGTTAAACATTTTTCTAACACTGGGAGAACCCTACATGAATATTGAAATTGCCGCTATCTGTGACGCCGCCACCGCTAACGATGCCGGAGGTCGCATGAACATTCTTGGTGCCTTTGACCGCATTTTTGCAAAGTTTCCGCTTGTGATTCCGCAGTGTTCCGCTGCTTTCCGCTTGCGCTACCAGCGTTCCGAGGCTGGCACACACCAGTTGAACTTGTCTATCGAAGATGTGGTAGGCCACCCGATTGTGCCGCCGATGCAGTCCGAAATCGAGCTCCAGCCGGTCGCACAGGGATTCGATACCGCTGCGGTCAACATGATTCTGAACATGCAGCGTTTGCAGTTTGCTCGCCCGGACAAGTACATTGTGCGCCTGATTGCCGATAACGAGGAACTGGCGGCGCTTCCGCTGTACGTGCTGGAAGACCCGCGTTTGGCACAGCAGAAGCAGCAGGAGCCGCAGACCGACGACGGTCCCGTTGACGGAAGGGCTTAGGTAGTGTTCCGCTAGGGGGACTGTGTAAGCCGTTCCCGGCACAAGGCCGGGATGACAGGTTGCAAGGACAACTGCACTGGATCCTTCACATTCGTTCAGGATGACGACGGAGTGGCATCTTCAGGATGACGACGGAGTGGCATCTTCAGGATGACTATCGCGAGGCCGGGACTTAGCGCCCGGCTCTTTTGCATACTTTTAAACACCCAGCGTTTTTTTCTATTTTGGGGATATGAAATCCGCATTTTTGAAACGATTTGCCGTTATCGCCGCGGGCGCATTGAGCCAGGTCTTGTGCGCGGGCCTTACCGCCTGTAGCGGCATCAACGACAGCTGGGAAGTGAAGGGCGGCGGATTTCTCAAGTACAGTATAAACGGCGAAGACGAAATCCAGCAGGAACTCGATCGCGACGACGTGGAAATTCCATACATACGCAACAGACACCATTACTTGCAAATAAGAATCCCGATGGAACACAGCGAACGCAAGGAAGCTCTCGCTGTCATGGTCAACTATCCAAAACTCGGGATGAACAACGTTGTCCCGACTTACACCTGGCTTCAATTCGAAGGCGTCCCCAAAGCATATATTACGGGAGACAGCAACTACGTCCACATCGACCAGAAAGACGATACCAAGTGGACCGCCACCATCAACCTGCATTTTGAGGATTGCAGGCAAGGGAAATGCAACGCCAACCGCGCACCAATCCATTTCAAAGGGCGCATGCACTACTGGATTGCCGAAGACGACCGGTAGTATTTTTTAGTTGGTAGAGCTTAGAAAAACATCTAAGTTCTAATATACCCTTGACAAGCGGATTTGTTTTTTCTATAATTGGTCTCACCTCGGTCGATTAGCTCAGTTGGTTAGAGCGCTACCTTGACATGGTAGAGGTCACAGATTCGAGTTCTGTATCGACCACTGAAAAATCCTCGCAGAAATGCGGGGATTTTTTTTGTACTCGTATAAACAACAGACCCCGGCACAAGACCGGGGTGACAGAGTAAAAAGTCCTGGGCTTTTTAATTATTTTGCAGCGGCAGGTGCTGCAGCAGAAGCAGCGGCGCTGTCAACAACGACCTTTGCAGCGGAATCCGCCGGGATAGCGACAGCGCTGTCGATGGCGGCAGGAGCAGCGGCTTCAGCCTTCGTTTCGGCGGCCGGAGTTGCAACAACCTTTTCAGCAGCGACAGGAGCGGCAGGAGCTGCGTCGGCGGCCTTCGGAACAGGCGTCCCGAAGAAGTTCACCTTGGCAAGGAAAATCATCATCACCCAGGAGAGGGCAAGGCCGGAAATACCCATCACGATACCGGTCTTAGCCATACCGTTCGTGTCGGTATAACCCGTCGCATGGGCAAGTGCGTTAGGCGGCGTCGAAATCGGAAGGCTCATGCCAAGAGAGCTTGCAAACGCAACGGACACGAGGAGAGCCGTCACGCCACCGAGGCCAACGAGGTTGTCCTGGCAAGCGATACCCACGGCGCAGAGAATCGGCACCAAGAGCGTAGCCGTAGAGGTGTGGCTCATGAAGTTCGCCATGAAGAGGCAGATGATGCCGCAGCCGACCATCAGCGCGAACGGAGACCAGCTTGCAAACGGAATCGTCTTGATGAGGTGAGCGGCAAGGCCAGTCGCGTTGAGGCCCACGCCAAGAGCGAAACCACCAGCCACAAGCCAGAGCACGTCCCAGCTCATCGCATTCAAATCCTTCTTGGTAATCACACCCGTGAGGGCGAATACAGCCATCGGAATCATGGCAATCGCGTTATCGTTAATGCCATGGCCCGGGATAGGACCGATACCGTTCTTGCTGATAACCCACAGAACAACGCAGACAACAAAAGTAATATAGACGATAATGGCCTTGGGGCTCGTATCAAACTTGCCAGCACCTTCAATATTCAAGACCATTTCCTTCATCTTAATCGGATAAATCTTGAGGAGCAAAAGCCAAGCAATCACCATCAAAACAATCACGTACGGAATACCGAAAGCCATCCACTGACCGAAGCTCACCGGGTTTGCAACAAGGTCGCCACGGGCAACGGCGTCATTCAAAGCACCAAGGGCAATTGCGTTAGGAGGCGTACCGATCGGGGTACCCATACCGCCGATGTTTGCGCCGAGAGGAATGGCAAGAGCAAAAGCAGCTTTACCGCGGTCGTCTTCGTCAAAGAGTTTGAGCACCGGAGCGAGGATGGCAAGCATCATGGCGGCGGTAGCGGTGTTGCTCATGAACATGGAGAACACGGCCGTGATGAGCATGAGGCCGAGGAGCACGAACTTCGGGTTCTTGCCGAAGGGCTTCAGGAGCACGCGTGCGAGGTTCAAGTCCATCTTGTACTTGGTGGCGGCGGCAGCAAGGAAGAACCCACCCAAGAAGAGCATGATGATGGGGTTTGCAAAAGTCGCCATGATGGACTTATGGCTAATCATCGTCACGCCGTCCACGCGGAACACATTAAGTGCGGAATCGGACATCGTGATAATCATAAGCACGATGACGAGCATGGAGGTGGACCAGATTGGGAACGGTTGGAGAATCCAGAAAAGCGCGGCCATGACGAAAACGCCAATGACGCGAATTTCGAGCGGATTCAGGGGTCCCATGGGGCTTGTTGCATCGAATCCGAGGGATTCGTACGGCAAGAAGAGGGCGGCGATGGCGAGCACCGACGCGATGATGAATTTGATGAATTTTGCTTTTGTCATAACGAGCGCAAATTTAGTAATTATCGCGCCGTTCGGCTATCCCTAAAATACACAAAACCGACCCCGGAATAAATCCGGGGTGACATTTTCACGTTCTAGTAACTAGTAACTCAGAACTAGTAACTCTACTACCGAACCATGATGCGCTTGGAGGCGGACTGGCTACCGACACGCACTCTTACGAAATAGACACCCAGTTTCGGCTTTTTCATGGAAACGACGTTCGAACCGGCGTTTGCGACACCCCTGTTCGTCGCGACGACGCGGCCATCGATGCCCACGATGCTCACCTTGACGTTAGCACCCGCGAGCTCGGAAGCGGCATCGAATCCGACATTCAAGACGTTCGACGTCTGGTTCACGCGGAAGCCCGAGAGCCAGTTTTTCGCGATATTTGCCGTGACAGCGCCCTTCGTCACGCGGATGGACACCTTCTTGGACTTCGGCGAAAGCTGAACGTCCAGCGGCATGTCGTTCGTGACCTCGAACACCTCGTCGTCCACGGTCGCATAGACATGCAAGCCCTTCGCCAAGACGCGTTCGAGGCCGACAAAGCTCAAGCGGCCAGCACGAGGAGTCGTTGCGCTCGCTTCGAGGTTCCACTCAAGGTTATCACTGTTCTGCTTCACGCTCTTGGCAAAGCGTTTTTTGCCCTCGACAATGGAGAGGTTCACGCGGTCGCCCATGCCTGCCGGCGGTTCGCTGAGAGACTTGGCGGAGCCCACAGCGAGTTCGTTCCAGGAATCGCGCTTGCCGTTGTTATCAGAAAGCACGACGCGGAGGTTCCAGTCATCGGAGGCTGCGCTCTTGGAAAGCGATTTCTTTTCGTCTTCGAGGACAATAACCGCCTTGAGCGGAATGCGAAGCGTCCTGGACTTGTCCGTCTGCACCCAGACAGCTTCGTAAGGGCCAAGCGTATCCGTCGGAACGTATTCGCTCGCGTCCGAATCCCACTTTGCAAAACGCACACCGTCTTGTTGCGGGAGCTTGACGTACCATCCGTACGGATTCGCGACGAGGTTCCAGCCGGAATACTTGTTTTGCAGTTTCCATACAATTTCCGCATTCGAATCGGGAGTTTTCAAGTTCATCACCAGCGGTTCGTTATCCACGGGGCCGTACCAGTATCCGCGAGTCGAATCGAACTTATCTTTCACGCTATACTTGCGGTACTGCCAGTAATCGCCCACCGGATTCGTTTCATCCCACCAATATACGGAAGCCTTATCGGACACGCAATTATCCGTGCCATTTTGGCAGAACGCATACATCGAGAGCGTCTGCCAGGAATGCATTACAAGATTCTTTTGTTTCGGAGTCGAGAAAATCTTCTTGTACGTCACGGATTCTTCGCCATCCGTAAACGTAAAGTTCACGCTGTATTCGCCTGCAGGCGCCGGATCAAGTCGCCATGTGCCGTTTTTCGCCTTATCGATTACCTTTCCAGCGACAACGGTATCAAGATAGACGCCAGCATCGGAAACCACCTGAATATGGCAATCGACCTTGTCAGAAATTTTCGCAGTCGAATCATCAAGCACCATGCGGAGCGCGCTACCGTCCTGTTTGACCTTCGGGGCAGCAATCTCGTAAAGGGACTTTTGACTGCTGCTGGAGCCAGCCTTGCTGGAGCTGCTCTGGACAGTGGCAGAAGAACTGTTCGCCTTGACGGAGGAACTGCTCTCTGCATTGCTAGAAGCAGGCGTCGTTTCGCTAGAACTAGACGCAACAACAGAAGAACTGGACTGAGCAACGGAGCTGCTAGAAACTGCGCAGAGCTTATATTCCGGTTCGAGGGTCATATCGCTCGTCACGTTAGTCAATTCGCCCTTCCAACCGGCAAAGCACAGGTCGCCCTTTTTCTTCGCGACATCATCCGGTCCCGTCACATCGTTACCATGCACGACAGTTTCCACCTTTTCGGCATTCACGCCATCAGCATCAACATAGACAAACTTTACCGTATATTTGCAGATATCATACTTGGCAGTGACATCCAATTTGCCAGTCACATTGCTAAAACTAGGGTTCCAACTGATAAAGCACAGATCATCCATTTTTTTCGGAACATCAGGAGCGGTCGCGGACTCGCCATGTTCAACCGTTTCCGTCTTTTCAATGTGAGGCACTCCTTTATTATCCGTGTACATAAACCTGACCGTATAAGTGCAGGTTTTGTATTTGGCCGGAACAGTCAAATCGTCGGTTATCTTGCTATAGTCTGCATCCCAGCCATCAAAGCATTGGCCGTCATCGGTCTTCGGGATATCATCGTTACTCGGAGGCGTTGCAGACTTGTTGTATTCAACCGTTTGCGATTTTTTGCCAGGCGTTCCATCCTTTTCAAGATAGGTAAACGTCACTGTATATTCGCAAACTTTAGAATATGCACTGACAGTCATCTCACGCGTCACATTGGTATAGTCATCCGTATTTTTGCTCCAACCTGCAAAGCATAGCCCATTCACAGGATTCGGATCCTTGGGCACAACAGCAGACTTGCCTTCTTCCACAATTTGAGGATTATCTAGAGGGTTTCCATCCTTATCCTGAACGTTTTTCAAAGGTTTTCCATCCAAGCCGTTGAACGTGACAGAGAACGTCTTGACCGGGCAGGCGCCGTATTGAGCCGTGACAATATAATCCTCAGTCAGTTTTTTATAGTTTTCCGGATCCCAACCCACAAAACATTCACCTTTCTCATTTTTCTCCGGCGCTTTTGGAGCAGTCACACCACCCTCAATAAATGTCCTTGTTTCTTCAAACCCATTAGGACCAACAAACGTGAGTGTAAAAACACAAGCATCGTCGTTGTATTTAGCATAGACTGTCAAATCCTCCGTTACCTTATCAAATGCCTTATCCCACTTGTCAAAGCACTTGTCTGAAATTTTCGGGGGCGTCGGAGCCGTAGCGGCCTTACCGATTTCCACATATTTTTTGCTGAGAACTTCATTGTTTGCGATAAACGTGACAAGAGCGTTTTTGGTTGGATCCGGAACCTCAGCAAATACAGGATTTGAGGAACCGGCCGTCGAACCCAATTTCCAAACCCTATCAGCAGCCAATTCATCGCTCCATGCATTATTCAAAAGTGTTACAAAACCAGACTTTCTCATTTCAGCAATTTTTTTAGTGCCGCAATCAGATATATTTTGTTGGGGAACATTGTGTAAATCCTCATCGTCTCCATTACGGACGTTTGCTCTTGCAGTCTTAAGAAGGTTAGAAGGTACTTTCGTAAAATCGACAACATCCTTTACACCGCTAAAATCACCAATCGCGGGAGCATTGTCATTTCCAATATGATAATTTGAAACAAACTCATTCGTCATTGTCGCCACAAGAGAGCCAAACAGATATCCCGTTTTTTCACCATCTTCTGCAGTTTTTCCTCCAAAATTATCAAACTGGCCCACAGAATAAGTGTTTTGTACATAAACAGGCCAACTAGAGAGTTCTGTTTTTCCAACGAGGCCACCCACATAGAACTTTTTATTTTCTAAAACAGCGCTAGAGACCGAACTCTTAACAATACCGCCAGCAACAGAAACTTTATACAGGCTCCGCACGGCCTGGCATTTGCCACAAACACCGCCCATATAAGCGTCCGTAGGTGTATGCCATAATGCACCCTCGCCACCATAACGGATTACCGTTCCACCCTCGTTTGAAACACTGACATCGTCAAACAAGATACTCGAATTTCCACCGATATTTGCATGAGGGAACTTTCCGATAATTCCGCCCACATACGAGTCGAAGCCGTTATCTTCGACATCTATATTAATTTTCGAACTACCGCTAGAATATCCTTTAGCGATAACTTTTTTAATTTCTAGCGGAACTCCCGATGTGTTATAAATACTGGCCGCGCCAAAGATTCCTCCAATATTAACAGAACTCGGTTCAATCACAGATGACGGCCGCGTACCATTTAACTTATATACAATACTAACAGACGAGGTATCTTCCACAACACTATTATCGCTAGCAAGCATGGCGGTTCCGACAAGCCCACCGACAGAGGCTTCAATGTCGTAGCTATCGGTGCCACTCACATATCCGCCTTTCATATCAATTGAACCCAAAGCATGCGTATTCGTAATCGTCAAATACTGGTCGTTCCTGTTGCTTGCGTTATTCGAACTTTCACAACCGGCATAGCCTGCAATACCGCCAACATGATAATGATAAGTTCCTTCCTGAGAAACAGTTTCACCTATCGTAAAGTCATTTGCCCTAGATTTCGTAATTTTAAGAACACCGCCATTACAAAGATTACTGTTACCAATAAGAGAACCCATATAAACAGCAAAGTTCACTGCGTAATCTTGCTTATGCACGCTATTCTGCAAAACCAACTTATTCACAACAACGTTATTGATGAGCAAATCCGACGGATGTTCAGTAGCTGACGGAGTCGTGCTTATTCTTTCGGTTTTACCGAACAAGCCTCCCATGGTGGTGCCGCCCTGTATGGTCACCTTCTTTTTTTCACTAGATTCAACAGTAATGTTTTCCATTTTGACATTTTTCTCGGACAAAGCAGGGTTTGCATAAACAAACAAGCCTGCAACGCCACCCAAAGCAGAAGAATCAGATTCTGCCTCATTTTTTATAATTTCAGGATAAATGTTGATATCATCAAAGCTGCTTGAATAAGAAACTCCTGCAAGGCCGCCCAAGACCGTCTTGAAATTTCTCATCTTGCTATTCGCACCACTTGTTTTGAGTACGATATCGTTTGAAGCTTCAATTTTGGATTCCCCATCAATCATGCTGATATTCGTGACTGGAGTATTTTCAATATACCCAGCAAGGCCACCCGCCAAAGGAGCGCTCACGTTGATATAACCCAAAGAAATATTATCCACCGTACTATTTACAATATACGCAGCAAGGCCACCTACCGGACCGTAGTCTTTTTCATCATCTGATACGGTTGCGGCAACACCAGTTGCCTTATTTAAAACAATGAAATTCACTTCGTCCAATTTTAAGTTTTTAACCGAACCACCTTTCGAAATAGCGTAAAACAAGCCCATTCCCGTTTTCCATTGGCCCGCATCGACTACACCGCATACATTCGATATTTTCTTATTGTTTCCATCGAATTCCTTACCGGAAAAATTAAGAGCATTGTGGTTTTCTGAGCAAGACCATACCGCTAAATCCTTTTTCAGTGTCTGGTCAAAGTCGATATCCGTAGCAAGCACTAGTTTTTCTGAATGATATGTTCCCGCATTATCGTTCCAATACTCGCCCAAAAAATCTGCAATTATCTTAGATGCGGTTCTAGATGTGGTTGGAGGATTCTTCATCACAATCAATTCGGAAGCAACGCATGTAAGTTTAGGAATCCCCACAAAGAACATGCCGGATTCACCTGCAGTGCAAGCTGCGGATGCACCTTTTTCTTGTGCCAAATAAAGGGTTTTACCAGTACCGTCAAAATAAAGGTTTATATAAACTTTTTCTGTGGATTTACCCTGCGCCCAAACGGACATCGGAATTATCAAACTTAATGCTAGCAACAAACGAATTGTGTATTTCATAAACCACCTCTTTTCCGGTATAAAAATAATTTTTATGCAAAATTTCGCAACCGTGAATGCAAGAAAAAAATAGTATTTGTGACTATAAACACGATATAAGCGCGCCTTTCGGGAAAAAGATTTGCAGACCATCCAATCTATTACTAAATTGGAGTTAGCCATTTTGGTGATTTATAGGAGTTACGATGATAAAAAAGGTTATTCTTCTCGCGGCATTGATTGCCACATACAGTTTCGCAACGTGGGACTATTTCGGTCTGTTGCAGAACAACCAGGGGTCCATCAAGGCTGGACTTTACTACGACAAGGATGATGACTGGTCCCAAATGGGTCTAAAAGTCGGCGCCCGTTTCAATGTTTCTCCCAAGTTCGAGCTTTCTCTGCAAAGTTTCGGTTACCAGTTCTGGAGCGAAACCGACTGCGACGCATGCGAAGACGGCGGTAACGGCATCCGCGACCTGATGATTGGCGGTCGTTTTGCCATGACCCCGATGGTCAACCTCTTCCTCGATTTCAACTTGCCCATTGGCCGCGAAAAATATGACGGACTCGGAACAACGCCTCCGAGCCATCACGAAATGTTCCTCTATTTCGGTGCCCAAATCCATAACGATATTGCAAGCATTAAAGGCGCCGCATTCGGTACTGAAGCCGGTGTTTTCTGGGGTTTCGAGCATAACAAGCAAGAGAGAGGCCTCGAACTCCGTATTGGCGGTGAATTCGACTACACCCTCCCCTCCGCCCCTGTAACGCTGTTGATTGGCGGCCAACTGTGGCTCCGCATTTTCAAGTCGGAATACGACAACGGCAACAAGGATGTCAACCTGCATGACGACTGGTCCAACCAGTGGAAGTTCTGGGTCGGTGCCGAATTCGCTGTGACCAACCAGATTTTGATTAAGGGTAAGGTTATCGCCCGTAGCGAAGACATCAAGAAGAAGTCCAGGGATCCGTTCACCATTAATATGGAAGGCGATGCCGTCGGATTTACCTTGGATGTGGAGTTTAAGTTCTAGTTCTTAGACGAAAGAACGCCAGTGAAGTTATTAGAACGTCCCGGACTTGTTCCGGGATTTTTTTTGTGTAAGTGGGTAGAACCGTGTAAACTGGCCCCGGTATATAAAACCGGGGTGACAATGTGTAAGCGAGGGGGATTTTTCTTCTATCGAATATCGTACTCGGGCACGGGCAGGCTTTCGCCGGATTTCATAGCCTTGTCGAGTGCAGCGGACTTGACCGGATCCACCCACCAGTAGACGGGGATGGCATCTTCGCGATTGAACTGGTCGAGCACCTTTTCGGGCATGCCGTAGCGGTTCCAATAGAGGATGCGGTGGTGGTCGCATTGCCACATGAGCACGTACGGGACAATTTCGGCGAGGCGGTTGTCAAGAGCCTTGAGAATTTCGTTGCGCTTGGCGAGGTCGAATTCCGTCTTCTGCAAGTTGATGAGGCTATCGACGACTTTGTCCTGAACGCCAGCAAGGTTGTTCGTACCCTTATCCAGCGCGGTTCTAGAATGCCAGCTCGCTTCGGGGTCGCGGAGACGGCCTGCGCCCCAGTTCACCCAGTAAAGGTCGAAGTCCGCATCATCCAAGCGTTTGCGGAGCGTGCTCTGGCTCATCTGTTCGATGGTCGCCACAACGCCCACCTTCTTCAAGTCCTCTTGGAACAGCGTGAGGTGGCGCAGGTCTTCTTGGCTCGTGATGAAGTTTATCGCAAACGGCTTGCCGTCTTTTTCGAGAACGCCCTGACCGTTCACCTTGTAACCTGCTTCGGCAAAGAGCGCACGGGCCTTTTCCGGATTGTAGCTATAGACAGGCGCCGTCGGGTTCTGGTTATTCGCCCACAAGTCGGGGTAATAGCTGTTGAGCAAGAAATATTGCCCGTACATGTACTTTTCGTTCATCGCTTCGCGGTTCAAGAGGTACGAGAGAGCGCGGCGAACGCGGACGTCCTGGAATTGCGGCTTGCGGAGGTTGATGGCCATGCCCTGGAAACCAATCGGTTCCTTGTTGAAAATGCGCTGTTTGATGGCCCACCCCTTCTTGATGGCATCAAAGTCTGTCTGCTTCATCCAGATACTGCTCGTGTAAATGGCGTAGGCGTTGAAATCCTGCTTCTTGAAGGCCTCGAGCGCCTTCGTCTGGTCGTTCATGAAGCGGTAGCGGATTTTCTGGAAGTTGTACTTGCCGTGGTTCCAGTTCTTTTTGAAGCCCCACCAGTCGCTGCGGCGCTGGAGTTCCACAAAGCGGTCTTCGCGGAACGTCTTGATGATGTACGGACCAGAGACCACCGGGAATTCGTAACGGATTTTGTTGAAATCCTTGCCTCCCCACACGTGTTTCGGGAACGCGAGCATGCCGGCCGCTTCCCAGAAATTGCCCCAGTGCGGTTCCTTTGCCTTCATGCGGACGGTCAAGCTATCGACGACTTCCGGGCGCTCAAAGCGGCTGAGCCCCACCTTGAAAATCGGCGTGAGGTTTTTCTCGTCCATGATGACGTCGTAATAGAACTGTACGTCTTCGGCGGTAACCGGCTTGCCGTCGCTCCATTTGGCACGCGAATCCACATGGAACGTAAACGTCTTGCCGTCTTCGGAGACTTCCCACTTGTCTGCGAGAATGCCGACTTCGCGGTCTTCGGTACTGTGCAGACTCACGAGCGGTTCAAACATCATGCTCATGAGTTCGGCAGAAAAGCTGTTGTAGTCTTCCCACATGTTGAAGGACTTGGGCATGGCGGAGCCCCAAAGCGTGATGGAGCCGCAAGCGCGGGCTTCCTTCGAGGCAATCGGGTCGAACTCGCCGGTTGCTGTAGAATCGAGCGGGAGAATCGGGCAATCCGCTTCGGAAACGGGTGCGCCTTTTTTCGAAGCTTTCGTGGATTGGCCGGATTTGGAATCGCCAGATTCATTGCAGGCAGCAAGAGCAAATGCGAGAGCCGCCGCCATCGGCAGGGCAAGTAAATTACGGAGGGAAAATGTTTTCATGATGGATAAGATAGAAACTCAAGGTATTATCCACAGTATTAAATAATGTAAAAAATCCCTTTTGAGGATTTTTTT
>Ga0247611_10008228_pt1 | contig 12913 bp, 17 predicted proteins | sample 177DNAGHGhighgp2_FD_192422 | JGI IMG/M metagenome (GOLD analysis project Ga0247611, IMG submission 192422) | Sheep rumen microbial communities from Palmerston North, Manawatu-Wanganui, New Zealand - 1770 DNA GHGhigh gp2 | ecosystem: Host-associated > Mammals > Digestive system > Stomach > Rumen... | reverse complement strand
ATTTGTGGACAACCAATGTGGATAACTTTCCACAATGCGCATTTGTCAATGGTGTGAAAATTTAGTTTTCCACAATTCGTCTTTGCGTGCTACTCTAAAAAGGAAAGAAGGAAAACACATGGATCAGATCATCTCCAAAATTGCTTTGGTTCTCACCATCATCGTCGCGCTCTTCACCGCGACTTCGTTGTTCATCTCCATCGTCCGGAAGTTCTTCGACAAACATCTCAAGGAAGAGAACAAGACTCTCAAGGCGGAGAATTCCACTCTCAAGGAAGCGGATGAGACGATCCAGACGGAATCTCGATTTCTTAAGGGTATCAATGAGCTTACTCAAAGCGTTATTCCATCTGCTATAGAGTTTGCGGAGTCCATTGGTGCTCTTCCTGGTGAAGCGAAACTCTCTCTTGCCCTCTCGAAAATTGCTATTTGGTGCTCCGAGAATGATTTCGATTACAAAACGCACGCGGATTTCATCAAAGACTTTATCGAGAAGGCGGTTTCGTTCACCAAATCCGTCAATTACAAAGGAGATAAATGATGGGAACCGCTCCAAACGCTAGAAACGACTGGAGGTTCGATCTCGGAGGATACGGAGATCCGGATAAACCTCTCCCAAAGAAGGCGATTTACGACGCCTTCATTCGTTATAAGTTCGCGCAGACGCAAAGGATGTTCGAATGGAAGGGTTTACCCGATACCATCCGACAAAGGGATCTCGAATTGCTTCTCCAGAAGAAGGGGAAGGCGTTCTGGGTCAAAATCGAAGATGGAACCACGCAAGACGGTAGACCTGCAAAGGGCATTTATGCGCTTGAAGGCGGTTTCTCCGGGGTTCTTAACCAGAACTATTTCCCGACGAAAGCGGTCATCGCTAACCCATATTTGCAGTATCAAAGATCCGATCTCGTCATCGGGGAAGATACGATCGTTATGGGGAACGATCCTCTTTATATGGGGCTTCTCCCTCTCGCGTCCATCAAATCCCGTCATATCGCGGAGACGCTTGTCTCCCTTCGTCTCGCGGTCATTAACGCCAGGATCCCCACCGTCGCTTATGCTGACAACGACGCCACCGCGAAAGACTTCAAAGACTTCTTCAAGAAAATCGAAGAGGGACAGGAAATCGGGTGCATTGGCGGAAACCCATTCTTCGAAGGTCTAAGGACGGCGGAATGGTCTCATTCTCAAGACGGCACCATCAAGCAACTCACCGAATATCTGCAATACACGGACGCTTCCTGGTATAACGCTCTCGGTATCGAAGCGAATTACAACATGAAGCGCGAAGCGATCAACTCGGCGGAGTCCGGGATGAACGTCGATTCTCTCCTCCCTCTCTCCGACGCGATGTTGGAAGCCAGGAAAGAAGCGATCGAGAAAATCAATGAGAAGTTCGGTCTCGAAATCTCCGTTGACTTCTCCTCCGCGTGGAAGAAGATCCGCGTCGAGCTCGAAGCGGAGCAAAAGCTCGCGGACAAGCTCATCGAAGAACCCAAAGAAGAAACGCCAGGCGAAAAAACGCCAGGCGAAGAGGGAGACGGTAACGCTCCCGAAGAAAAGGAGGTGAAAGAAGATGGCGGACGAGACGACAGTCGAGAAGATTAAAGACCTCTCGGAATTCCACCTCTTTGCGTCCCTTGTTCCGCGATTCGACTGGCTCACCCAGGAGACCGCCGATCAACTCGATGAAGAATATTTATTAGGGAGATCCGGGGACAAAACCATCTCCCCATATCTGGATAATCTCATCGGGAAATACGGCGAGACGATCGCTCTGGGGAAAGCTTACAAATCCGTCGAGATCCGTTTCGCGGACAAGTGGCAAAGGTTATATGACGCGTTTAACGCCGAATATAATCCCATTCAAAACTATGACATGACGGAGGAAGAGAACATCGGCTCAAAGAAAGTCACTTCCTCCGAGAAGGAAAACACCGTGGAAGCAAGCTCTCAAGATTCCACGAGCTCTTCTGGGGAAACCTCCCAGAGCACGAGCGGAGAGAGCTCCGAATATAAATCGGGCTTCAATTCCCCTTCTCCAGTCGCCACCGGGAAGACCGAGACTTCCGGTTCGGGTTCTGGCTCATCGTCTTCATCTTCTTCCGGGTCATCGTCCTCCAGTTCCACGGAGAGCGGATCCGGAACCATTACCGAAGAGGGGAAGTTTGACGAAAACAAACGCAAACTCACCCGTTCCGGCAATATCGGGGTAACAACCAGTCAACAGATGATTAAGTCTGAAATTGATCTCCGTTCCTGGAACTACTTCGAAAATCTCTTCAAGGACGTGGATTCCGTCCTTACTTGTTCACTTTATTCATAAGGAGGAAAGAAAATGGATATTAAACAAGTAGCAACTCATGTGAACTCCGCTCTCACCGAGACTTTAGGTGAAAGCGCGGTTCTTCTCACCGAAGACCTCTCCAACGTCGTCGACGTCGGCACGTCGGTCTTCAAAGCGAACTCGCTTGACCGCGTTGTTCACGCTCTCGTCGATCACATCGGCAAAGTCGTCTTCGTGAACCGTCCTTACAACGGTATCGCCCCCAAAATCTACATGGATTCGTGGGAATTCGGCGCGGTTCTCGAAAAGATCTCCGGCGATATGCCGGCGGCACAGGACAACCCATCCTGGAATCTCCAGACCGGGCAGGTCTACGAACAGGACGAATACACCGCTCCTACGGTCAACGTTAAGTTCTATCATGATAAAACCACCTTCGAAGTCCCCATCTCCGTCACCGATTACCAGATGAAGTCCGCTTTCTCTTCGGCGGAACAACTCGTCGGGTTCGTCAGCTGGATCTTCACCCAGATGGAGAACGCGATGACCAAACGCGTCGACATCCTTATCATGAACACCATCGTCAACATGGCAGGCGAAACCGTGTGGGATGAATATAAGGACGCCCAGGGTACCGCGCTCACTTCGCTCTCCGCGAAATCGGGCGTCCGCGCGATTAACCTCTTGTATTTATACAACCAGTCCACGGGCTCCGCTCTCACCGTCGCGCAAGCTCTCAAGGATCCGGATTTCCTTCGCTTCGCCGGCGAGATCATCCGTCTCACGATGGTTCGTCTCCGCGCCGCTTCGAAGCTCTTCAACGTCGGCGGAAAAGACCGCTTCACTCCGGAGAACCTTCTCAAAGTCGTCCTTCTCTCGGATTTCGTCTCCGCGACGGCGACTTATCTCCAGTCCGGAACCTTCCATAAAGAGCTCGTCGCTCTCCCTGGCTATCAAGAAGTCCCGTATTGGCAGGGCACCGGCGAAGATTATTCGCTCAACGCGACGTTCAAGATCAACATCGCGAGCGATCACACCAAAACGGTCGATCTCGGCTCCGGTAAGCTTCTCGGCGTCATGTTCGATCGCGACGCTCTCGGCGTGAACAACTATGACAGGCGAATCACCGATCATAGGAACGCCCACGGCGAATTTACGAACTACTGGTACAAACAGGACGCTCGCTTCTTCAACGATTTGAACGAAAACTACGTGGCGTTCTTCATCGCTTAATCAAAACGCTCCCTCTCCCCGAACAGGGAGGGGGAGTTTCTTTTCTAGGAGGTCTACACATGGCAGACGTTATTACAACCCTTCATCCGGAAGGAATTACCACGGATAACCTTTATCCGAACATCAAAAAAGAAAACTTGCCGACGCAACTTCAACCGGTTGCGGATTTCGCGTTATCCGAATATGAAAAAACGCTCAATATTTGGGACGAAGTGTGGGAGTTAGGTGCCATTTCTGGCGCTGGCGTTCCTTTTAGTAGCGATTCTCTCATAAGAAGTAAGAATTTTAATCCTTGCTTACCACAAACAACCTACTACATTAAATCTCCTAAATTTCTTCGGTTTTGTTGGTATGACGAAAACAAGACATTCATTAGCGTAATCGAGCCGAGCAATAGCGCTCACACGTCGCCTGCTAACGCAAAGTTCTTTAAATTTTGCACGATACAATCTTCCTACGGCACTATCTACAATCACGATATTACAATCTCCGAAGGAGACCATAGCGTGGGTTACCAACCCTACAACGGCAAGGTTATGCACGTCATCGACTGCCAAGGGGTTTTGTTGTGGGAAAACGGAGATCCTTCCAGCGTGTTCGCGAATCAGAGTATCACGGTTCTAAACATCAATGACTATTCCTATTTGGAGATCGAATATAAATACAATAAAGATCTCCGCGTCTCCCAGGTGATGAAAGTCAGCACATCTTTGACCGCAGGAACCGATAGCGAATTCATCATCTCCTGCTCGAATCAGGATCAGGCGAGCAACGTCGCCAGTCGCTCGTTCATCATTCAAAACGATACGACGATCTATGTCGGAAGTGGTGGTTTCAATGGAAACGTTAATCAAGCGTACATCATCCCCGTGGCGATTTACGGGATCAAATAAGGAGGCATGAAAATGGAAAACGAAGAATTGAACAATACGCGAGTCGTCTACCCTTTGGGCGATTTCAATTTCCAAACGATTCCCGAGATCGAAGGAAAAGGATACTCGATGACTCTGGAAGAAAAAGAAAAGCTTTCTCGCCATGAATTGAAATGGAGCGAAGATCCGGAAGGCCATACCGTCTTAATCCCGAATGACCCCACGGAGGAAAACCGCAAGAATTCCGCTCGCGCCCGTATCGTGGAACTGAAGAAGCTTCTGGCGGATACCGATTATCAAGCCATCAAATACGCCGAGGGTCTCATCACGCCTTCCGAATATGTTTCCATCAAAGCGAAGCGCGAAATGTGGCGTAAAGAGATCAACGATTTGGAGAAGCTCTTATGAAAGTCACGCTCTATAGATCATCGTCCGAGAAGAACCGTTTGGATAAAACGGCTTATCTGGAGAGAATCGGAACGCTTTCCGGCGTTTTAAAAGACGCTTCCTCCGTCGTGAATCCGATCATCACGTTCGAGATCCACGAAGTCATGACCTTAGATTTGAAAGTCCTGGACGACTATAATGAAATCGTCCAGGATGATCAGTCTCGAAATGTTGTTTTCGATGTCGTCTGGAGGGATTTCGTATCAAAAACGAACTACGCCTATATCGACGCGTTCGGACGCTACTACTACATCACCGACATCGTGGCTCTCACGAACGAGCTCTTTGAGATTCACTTCACGAGCGATGTTTTGATGAGTTTCAAAGATCAGATCCGTCCGCTTCAAGGTTTTGTCACACGTTCGGATAATCTGGGCGATAGATGGATAGAGGATTCGAACCGGGTTTTCTTTTATGGAAAAGTCGTCACGATCCAGGACGAAGAAAGTCTCGTTTTCGAAGCCGAAGAGCTCGGCATTAACGCCGAGAACTGGGTTCTCACAACGATCGTTCAAGCAAGCTCTTTGACGTGGACAAAGCCCACATGGCCTACATCGGAATCTCTAGACGCAGGTCTTCCGGACGTATGGCCTATGAATTTTGCGAGCCGTGACGCGGAATGTTGTTATATTGCTTCTTATGATGAAATATCCAACGTAATCGAGCGTTTATTGACGACTCAAAGTTCGCTTTCCGAATTCGTGAAAAGCATTGTCGCGTTACCGTTTAACCCCGAAAAACAAAACGATACTCGCTATACGGTCTACTTCAAAGATCAAACAATGTCTTTCCAGTGGGGAGGATCCGGAACGGATAGGGATTACCAAACCTACTACGCGAAAGGACCCTGGAGCGGTTATCTGAAAGAAGCGGATGTTTATATCGACGCCGGCAACTCGAGAAATTTTCTCAACAATACCCCGTATTGCCGGTGTGAAATGTATCTCCCCTTCTACGGGTGGATCGAGCTTAATCTCGCGGAAGTCAATGGGCATACTTTGAGCGTCTATTACAACGTTTCGTTCGAAGACGGTTCCGGTATGGTCTACGTTTACGATACGAATTCTTTCACCATCATTTTCTCCGCGCCTTGTCAAATCGGCGTGAAAGCTTCTTATTCGGTTTCCAGTCAACAACAGAACACCGCCCAGAAGAACGCGAACGCGTTGAATATGGGAATCGGTCTCGTATCGTCCGCGATCACCGCCGGTTATGGTGTTGGAACGGGAAACGCCGTCGCTATCACCAACGGCGTCATGGGTGGCGTTCGCACCGTTACCGGAGTCATCAACTCGAATATGACGATGTTCGAGAAAGCTTCTTCGACGTTTGCTTCCGGCGAACACGCATTGTTCTCGATCCGTCACGTTCAATTGCGCTACACGAGAATGGAGCCGGCGGAAAGCGATGATGTTATCAACGCTTACAAGAGTCAGTTCGGGCTCCCCTGTAATCGGGTTCTCACGCTTTCTTCCTTAAGTGGTTTCGCGCGTATAGGACAAATCCATCTCGACGGAATCTCTGGAGCGTTCTCCGGGGAAATGGACGACATTGAAACCCTTCTCGCGAATGGCGTATACTTCTAAGTGATCCTTTCGGCTTTAGGATCCCTCTCCCTGTTGTTCCTCTGTGGAGGGAAATCCTTCCGCTACCGTTTCTCGGCGGAGGGATTTCTTTTTATTTCTACTTACATACTTTGCAAGGGGTGCTATAATCCTAGGTGTTCACAGGAACAAGGAGAAAAGCCATGAAAAGGAACAAGCCGATAGCAACGGCGTTCAAATTAAGTCTTAATTTGGATCGAATCAAAGACGAGAAAATGAGAGAGAAAGTCGAATTCGACATTCGACAGACGGAACACTTCGGAGTGTTATATCTCGCGAAATCGTGCCCGGAAATAAAGGTAATCGAAGATATGGGATATAGATTCATCCAAAAAGGCGAATATTACGTCTTTCCGAGATTCATCAGTAATTTATAAGGAGAACACCATGAACGAAAAGAGAAACATCCACATCGACTTAACCGAGCAAGAATTCATGTTGCTCCGTTACGCGATCTCTCTCGCCGTCTGGAAGACTCGCGAGATGATGGATAACGTCAAAAGCGAGTCCGGGAAAACCGCTCTTGCGAGAGACATTCAAGACCTTCACCAGCTCAAAGAACAACAATTTTAAGGAGAAACAAAATGGATTTAAGAGAACAATACATCGCCAGGAGAATCGACAACTGGATCTTCGTCGCGAAGAACGACGGACAATTCCCCAACGCTCCGAGAGAATCGAGCGAGCAATACGGTAGACTTCTCCATACGCTATCGAACGCCGTCCACATCAAAGAATCAGGAAATACCCTTCGTTACTGGGGCTTTGTGGAAGGAGTCGCGGATGTTACAGGATACCCGAAGGAAGCCCTTCTGGACATCGTGGAGAAATCGTATGAAGATCTCTGCCACTATGACCGGGAACAGGAAGATCTTTACTGGGAGAGAGCGTGAAATGAAAAACGATGTAATACGATTCGAGCTTCGCTTGTCCGAAATGAAAATCATCAAAAGCGCGTTGGACAACCTAGAAGATGTGGCTCTCAAGACTTTCAATGAAAGCAAATTCGGATCGTTGGAGCAAATCTTCTACAAAGTGGAAGCATTTAAAGAACTTGAACATTTACAAAAAATATTTAACGCGTTAATCAAAATGAAAGAAAAGGAGATACAAGATGAAACGAAGTAAATGCTCCGCATGCGTCCTAACCGACGTTCTGGGATGTGAGAAATGCTTCTTCTCTTGCTCCCGTTATAGCTTCGTCATCCGGCACCACTTCCGGAACAAGGATGGAAGCTTCTCCACGCTCGCGTATCTCTTTATGGAAGAGGTCAAGGGACAACCGGTCTATGCCGGCTTGCTAAGTGTGGATCCGGAATTCAAGAACGTTCCGGAACATACCTTAGAAGAAGCGTTGCTTGCCATGTATCGCTCCCAGAGATGGGAGACGAAGAATAGAAAGCTCATAGGGCAATACGGCTTTATGGGCACGACATGGGATCTCGTGGGCGTCACGCCACACGGAATCGTCTATATGGGAAAGGAGGGAAATGAATGAAGGAATCCAAATGGATCGAATCGCTCAAGGTATCGAAGACGAAGAAGGCGAAATTCGACGAGCTTCTGGAAGATCTCCATCAAGGGAAGTTCCGCCGGATGAATCCTTCGGACTCGTTCAAGATGAGAGTCCCGGTTCTGTGGATCCAGGTCAAGAAGGGAAGGAAGAACTTCTACTTCGACAATGCGATCTATTGCAACGCGGATTTGGGAGCGATCGGATTCTTTTGGGGAGAGGTTTACTTATTCGATGATGGGCACACATTCGGTCTCCCACGTCGATTTCAGCCGAATTCAGACCGAATTCTAATCGTTTGCAAGGAGGAAAAATAAATTATGCCAAACGAAATCAAACTTCTCGTGGTTGTCAAAACCCGGAAAACCAAACAGGGGAGGAAATTCAAGAGCTACCGCACTCTTATGAATCTCCCAGTCGTTGAGAACGACAACGCCATCGAAGAAAAATGGGTGGATGTCAAGTTCGGGAAAGACGTCGCCAAAAAGGACATCGACGCTCTTAAGGGACGCGGTTATGTTTACGTCCCAGATGACGCGATCTCCGCTCCGTTCCGTTACGAGATCACCGACGACACCACCGAAGAAGGAGAAACCGTCAAGCGTTATCCTACCGTGTGGATCAACAAGATCTCCCGTTACGAAGAAGCGATGAGAAAACCGTCTCAGTCGTCCTTCGTCACCGAAGAGAACGACACCGAAGAGACCGAGATTCAGTAATCGTTTCGTGGGATGGATTCTCGTTATACAATGGGAGTCCATCCCTTTTCACCTTTAAGGAGGACAACAATGGCAAAAGAAGAACAACCCACCATAACCGTCGAAGGGCTCTCGATCGACAACATCTTAGACCTTGATATGGAGGACGTCGCGAAGCTCTCGAAGAAGAACCTCTCTCGCCTTGCCGGACGTATCCAGTCGGCGGCGAACAAGCGTATCAAGCGACTCCGGGAGAAAGGCGTCGCGGAATATTCCCCGGCGATTATCCGATCCCTGGGAAACCGCGTGAAATTCTCCATCAAGGGAAAAACCAGGAACGAGATCTTGAAGGAATTCAAAGCGATAAGAAGATTCCTCCAGGCGAAGACGTCATCCCTCTCCGGATTCAAAGCTTACAAAAAGAGAATGGAATCGAAAATCGGAACGGAGCTCGACAACGAGAAAATGAAGAAGATGTGGGAGATCTTCCGAAAATATCGCGAAGGAAATATCGGACTTTTCCACCGCGTCAACGCTCTTGCAGGCGGAAAGACTTACGGATCCGATCAAGCGGAGAAGCTTATCGCGGAAGCCCTGAAAGAAGGGAAAAGCGAAGGAGACATTCTCCAAATGCTCGACGACAAAATGAGAGCGACTTACGAAAATTTAGAGGAACAAGAGGAACAATATGACGAAGAAGGAGAATTCGGGGACGAGCTTTCGGATCTATTTGGATCCATTGACGGAATTCGAAGATCTTCTTGATGATTTCGAATTCATCCACACCAACAAAAAAGAAGAGGTCATGAACGTCGCGTGTGCTTTCGACATCGAGACCACTTCTTTTTATCGCCCGTTGGACGACAATTCGCGAGCTCTCGTAAATCCCCCAGAAGACGTCAAAGACCGCTTCTGGGAGAAGAGCTCTTGCATGTATGCGTTCGTCTTCGGCGTGAACGGGAAAACCATCATCGGGAGGACATGGGACGAAGCGTTGTCTTTCTTCGAACGCTTCTCCGAGCATTACAAGCTCTCGGAGCACCGGAGAGCGATTTTCTACATCCATAACCTCTCGTTTGAATTCCAGTTCATCAAAGATCGTTTTGGATGGGAGAAGGTCTTCGCGATGGATGACCGGAAACCGCTCCGGGCTTTGACGACGCTTGGAATTGAGTTCCGTTGTTCTTATCTTCTCACCGGTTATTCTTTGGAGACGGTAGGCAAACATTTGCATAAATACAAAGTCGAGAAGAAAAAAGGCGATCTCGATTATTCAAAGCTCCGCCACTCGAAAACCCCTCTCACGAAGAAAGAGGAAGGATATATCGTGAACGATGGTCTCGTCGTCATGGCTCATATTCAAGAAGAAATCGAACGCCTGGGAGATATAACCAAACTTCCGCTCACGAAGACGGGTTACGTCCGCCGTTACTGCATGAACGAATGTCTGTATGAAGGGAGTCACATCCACAACGTCGAGAAATTCAAAAATTACCGAATGAGAATGAAGTCGATTCAAATCGTCTCCGCGCTCGAATACGCGCAATTAAAGCGCGCGTTTCAAGGCGGTTTCACCCACGCGAACGCTTATCATTCCGGCGACGTGAACAAAGACGTCGCGTCCTATGATTTCACAAGCTCTTATCCATCCGTGATGATCGCGGATCTCTTTCCTATGGGGACGGGGCAAGTCATCCAGATAAAAGGAAAAGATGATTTCGAGAGGAACCTCTCTCTTTATGCTTGTATATTCGATGTCCAGTTCCGGGAGATCGAAGAGACTTTCCTTTGGGATCATTACATCTCGTTTTCGAAATGCTGGGACGTGGAAGATCCCGTCCTGGATAATGGTAGAATCGTCAAGGCGAAGAGCTTAAGGACAACGATCACCGGAGTCGATTTCGAGATCATCCGCAAAACCTACAAATGGAAGGGGATGAGAATCCGCAATTTTAGACGGTATGTGAGAGACTACCTTCCAACCGATTTCGTGAAAGCCATTCTCAAGCTCTATTCCGACAAAACAAAATTGAAAGGCGTTCCCGGAAGCGAAAAAGAGTATCTCAATTCAAAAGAGCAACTGAATTCCTGTTACGGGATGAGCGTGACGGACATCGCCAGGGAGAGTCATACTTACGTAGAGGGTGAGTGGGTGACGGAAAGCCCGGATCTGGAAAAAGCCCTGGGCAAATACAACAACTCACCGAGACGGTTTCTCGCTTATCAATGGGGCGTCTTCGTCACCGCTTACGCCAGGAGGAATCTATGGAGCGCGATTCTCACGATCGGAAAGGATTATATCTATTGCGATACGGATTCCGTTAAAATAAAGCACGCGGAGCGATATAAGGACTATTTCGACGATTACGATAAAAACGTCCTTCTAAAGCTTAAGAAAGCGATGGAATATCATCATCTCCCCTTCGAGCTCGTGAACCCCAAATCCGTAGACGGGAAAGAACATCCGCTCGGAGTCTGGGATTACGAAGGTACGTATCTCTTTAAGACGCTAGGAGCGAAACGTTACATGACGCGGAATGATAAAGGCGAATGGAGTCTCACCATCTCCGGCGTGAACAAGAAAATCGCCATGCCCTATCTCTTGAAGGAATGTTCGCCAGGAGAAACCCCGATGGATCTCTTTGAAGACGATCTCTATTTCCCTCCAGACGCGACGGGGAAGAACCTCCACACTTACATCGACTACCCCCAAAAAGGATCCTTCAAAGATTATCTGGGGAATCCGGGAACATATGACGAGAGGTCATCCGTTCACCTGGAGAAGACTTCTTACGAACTCACAATGACTTCGACTTATCTCGACTTCATCTTAGGGAGGAAAAATCTATGAAAAAAGGAAAATATTACACGCTAAGAAACATCATCGACAAAGCTCCGAAATCACCTTACTACATGATTATCGGTGAACGCTCGAACGGCAAAACGTTCTCCGTGAAACATCTGGGATTGTTCGGGTTCCACGAAGGAAAGAACGAGATAAAGGGGTATCTCGACGACGGTTCCCAGTTCGCGATCCTCCGCCGGTTCGACGAAGACTTCAAAGGGAAACGCGCCGTTGAGATGTTCTCCGACATCATCACCAACAAAGAGGAAGGAAACATCCTGGAGAAGCGTACGAAGGGAAAATGGAATGATATTCAATACTGGATGGGTTCGTGGTGGCTCGTGAAGCGCAACGAGAAAGGCGAAGTCGAGACAAAGGACTCTCAACCGTTCGCGTTCAAGTTCTCTTTGACGAGCATGATCCACGACAAATCCATATCGTTCCCGAACGTCCGGAACATCCTCTTCGACGAATTCTTGACCTCCGGTTATTACCTCCCGGATGAATTCGTGACCTTCATGAACGTTCTCTCCACCATCATCCGCGATCGAAAAGACGTCCGGATCTTCATGTGTGGGAACACCGTCAACAAATACTCGCCTTATTTCGCGGATATGGGTCTCAAGCACGTCAAGAACCAGAAGAAAGGGACGATCGACGTCTACACCTATCCGAACCCGAATCTCACCGTGGCAGTCGAATATAGCGACTTCCCAGGAAAGAAGAAGGATTCCGATTCTTATTTCGCCTTCGATAACTCGAAACTCAAGATGATAACGACGGGCGACTGGGAGATTTCCATCTACCCCCATTTGCCATATCGGTATATGCCCACGGACATCATTTATAATTACTTCATCCAGTTCGACGGTGAAACGCTCCATTGTGAGATCATCAACTTAAATCCGAACGATGAGAACCAACTCAAATACCCCGTTCAATTCACCTATATCCACCGCAAGACGACGGAGATAAAGGACGATGGAACGACGCTCATCTACCAACAGGAGCACGATCCGCGTCCCAACCACTCCAGACGCCTTGCGAAACCGCGTTCCCGGATGGAGAAGATGATCTTCTCATTCTTCCAGAAAGAGCTCGTCTTCTACCAGGACAACGAGATCGGGGAAGTCGTCCGAAACTTCATCAACTGGAGCATGACGAACTAACAACACACCAAACGAAAGACGGTTCAGAGATCTGGATCGTCTTTTTGTTATGTGGAAAACTAAATTTTCACACCATTGACAAATGCGCATTGTGGAAAGTTATCCACATTGGTTGTCCACAAATTGGGACACAAGTGGTTTTGAACGTGGTGATAGCAATGTTCAGTAATGTAAAGTCGAGTTTACATAGCATTAGCATACCATTTAAATCGTGACTCGGGAGGGGGTGCCCCCTAGGGAGTGAG
>Ga0247611_10008227_pt1 | contig 12917 bp, 12 predicted proteins | sample 177DNAGHGhighgp2_FD_192422 | JGI IMG/M metagenome (GOLD analysis project Ga0247611, IMG submission 192422) | Sheep rumen microbial communities from Palmerston North, Manawatu-Wanganui, New Zealand - 1770 DNA GHGhigh gp2 | ecosystem: Host-associated > Mammals > Digestive system > Stomach > Rumen... | reverse complement strand
CCCATCGAATCAAGAGCATCGCTGACCTGTCTCTGAGTCTTATTGTCAAGAGCACTTGTGGCTTCATCAAACATCAGAATCTTAGGCTTGGGGGCAATGGCACGTGCGATCATTATCCTTTGCTTCTGTCCTCCGGATATTCCGCCCTGACCTTCTGATATCAGAGTATTCATTCCCATCGGCATCCTTCGGATATCATCGGCAATACCCGCCTTCTCAGCCGCTTCCCATGCTTCATCCAATGTAAGGTGAGGCGCTGTAATAACGATATTTGAGTATATATCACCCTGGAACAGTCCTCCGTTCTGCATAACCGTTCCTATCCTGCGTCTCAAAGAACTCAGTTCGAGACTGTTAATGTCTTTGCCGTCATAATAGATAGCACCCTTCTCAGGTTTCTCAAATCCCAGAAGAAGCCTCATCAAAGTTGATTTGCCGCATCCTGTCTTACCGACTATGGCAATGTATTCACCCGGCCGTATTCTCAGCGTCAGATCATTAACGATATACGGCTTGTTCTCACCATATCTGAAATACACATTATTAATCTCGATCCCGCCGGAAAGCTTTGTAACGATCTCCTTGTTATCTGCAGTCTCCGGCTCCGCCTTAAGGAAAGGTTCCGCCATCTCAAGGATAGGCTTAATATTTCCTATGGAAAGAGCAATATTTGCCAGAGACATAAATGCTCCCATTACGGAATTGTAAGCCGCCGTAAAAGCAAAATAATCAGACTGACTGATACCGCTGCTTGCAGCCATGTAATACAGAACAATATTGGATATAAGTGTGATTGAAAGAGTGATCACGCTGTTGATCTTGATGAACATTGGCGGGGCATATATCAGTTCTGCGCTGTCAGAATAAGTGTTGAGCCACCTTGCAAAGAAACGCTTCTCCGCACCGGCAAGTTTGATCTTCTGGATTCCGCTTATCATTGAATAGGTTATACCTGATTCTTTCGCGCCGATCTCCATCTGCTGTTTGCTGATCTTGATCTGGACAAATGAAGATACAGCACTGAACACTACCGTTACAAGAATAATAATGAGTGACGGTATAACGAGTGCGGGAGCGAAACTGAAGATCTGTGTTATATAGATCAGCGAAGAAAGAGATAAGAGACCCGTTCCGAGAACCATTCCAACAAGAATCGAACACAGCTGATTAACAGAAGACTGACGGCTCGTCAGTTCACCTGCACTGTACTGACGGAAGAAGTCTGCGGGAAGGCTCATCACTCTCATTATCATAGCCGCTTCCACATTCAGAGAGGTCTTTGTAGTAATGCGCGTGGTGAGGAGACTATGAACCGCACCGATTATCTGTGATGATATGACTGTACATACAAGACAAATAGATATTCCTATCAAAGCCGTATTGCTTCCGCTCGATAAAACAGGTCCTGTAAGAGTCTTCGTGATCCTTGGCAGCAGCAGTCCGATACCGGGTACTGCAAGTGAAGACAAAAGGATAAGAATTATGTCGTTAAGACTGATGCACTGATTCATATAAAGCAACAGATCCGGGATCCCTATCTTACGCTGAGGCAGGGGTCTGTAAAAGCAATATGCCTCCCGTCTTAGTCCTGATGCAGTCTTCCTGTTTATCTTAACTTTCCTGTTGGTCTTACGGTCAACATAATAGTAACCGAACATCTTGCGCGGAAGGACTGCCACAGGTTCCCCTTCTTCCTTTGTATATGCAAGTATCGGCCCGAAAGAATCTTTATACCAGTTCTCTTCAAGGACAATTGATCTTCTCATCAGACCAAACGGGCGGAGAGCATAATCAAGCTGTTCTTCGTGATCTTTTATACTGTTAGGTATCTCAACAGGCTTGTAATGATAAAACTTAAGGATATCGTCAACGGCTTTCTTAGTTATGATCCTTTCACTGCTCAACCGGTCGGCAGTGCGGTGTCCCATAACTATTCCCGCAACACGGATAAAGGACTCTTCAAAGAGTTGCTGATCGCGGTCTTTGCGCTCCTTAATCTGTTGTCCAAACCAGCTCAACGATCTTCCCCCTTATTCACTGGCTACCAGTTCGGTATAAACACCGCCCTTAGCCATCAGTTCTTCATGTGTTCCGCGTTCAACTACAATACCCCTGTCAAGAACAATGATCTCATCGCAATCCCTGATCGTAGATAACCTGTGAGCAATTACTATACATGTAATCCCTCTGTCTTTAATAGATTTGACGACATCATATTCAGTCTTTGCATCAAGTGCGCTCGTCGCCTCATCAAGAATAATGATCGAAGGATCCTGAGCCAAGACTCTTGCAATCTCAAGTCTCTGACGCTGACCGCCGGAGAAATCTCTTCCTCCTGAAGTCATCTTGTAGCTGTATCCGCCTTCCCTCGTCATTATATCGGAATGGAGCTGCGCATCTCGTGCAGCAAGGATCATCTCGAAATCATTGATGGATTCATCCCACATCTTGAGATTATCCCCGATCGTACCTTCAAAAAGAGTGATATCCTGATCAACAACAGCAATAGATCCCGTCATAATCTCTCTGCCTATTTCAGACCGGGGTTTACCGTCAAACAGGATCTCGCCTTCCCAAGGGTTATATAATCCTGAAATGAGTTTGGACAGAGTTGATTTACCGCATCCGGATGAACCGACAAATGCGACTCTGCTTCCGGGTTTTACGGTCATGGAGAAATCTTTTATAAGCGGGTCTCCAAGTTTGGAATATCCAAATGTTATATTCTTCATCTCGATACCGCCGCGAAGCTTTCTGAGGTCACCTTCCGTATCAGGCTCAGATACGACATTGACATCTGAAGGATATTCCATAACATCCTCTACACGTTCCATGTCTGTTCTCATCTCCTGTATCGTCTGACCTGCACTGACCATTGTCATCGCAGGAGCCATGAATGACCCGAGGAAACCCTGGAACATCTGAAGCGCACCAAGAGTAAAGTGACCTTGCATGATCAGCCATACACCAAGGATAAGCACCGCATAATTGGCAAGAGTAGAAAAGAAAACGGGGATCATTCCCAGATATGAATTAACTTTGGAGGCTTTTACATTCTGGGAATTGACAGAAGCCTGATATCCTGACCACTTCTGGAAAAAACCGTTCTCTGATCCGCTCGCCTTGATCGTCTCTATCATCTCGACACCGGCAACGGTTGTTGACATGAGTTTTGCAGAATCACGCATTATGACACGTGTAAAGTTGATCCTTTTCTCGGATATAATCCTGGACATCAGTATGTTGATCACAAGAGTGCTAATTCCTATTGCAGTAAGAATGAGACTGTTCTTAATCATGAGCACAAGATACAGGATCATCATTATTGAGTTGAGCAGGAGCGGTGCGAAAGTATCCACCAGAGTTCCCGCAATTGTTGCATTGGTAGTCTGTCTTGTCTGAATGTCTCCGGCCATACGCTGTGAGAAGAATTCCATCGGCATCTGAAGGACTTTCCACATATAAGATGTACTTCCGATGACAGCCATCTTGCCATTGATTTTCAAACTGTAAATACGCTGGATCCATGCAACTATGATCTGTATTGCAGCCAGAAGTATCATAAAACTGATAAGCGGCATAAGCCATTCGCTGTTTGTGCCTGACAGGATCCTGTCGATGAATATCTTGGTTACTATCGGATTAACAATGCCGAATATAGAAGAAATAACCGTTGTAAGCATTACAAAAGCCACTGCAGCTCCGGCTCCCACAAGGCGTTTCTTTGCAAATTCCAGTGTGCTCTTGCGCTTGCCGCTCGGTACGAAATCCTTCCCGGGAACCGGGATTATCGCAACACCGGTAAAAGACCTGTCAAATTCATCCGGTGAGACCTTAACGAATCCTCTTGCAGGATCGTTGATATAAGCATATTTCCCTTTGAAGCCGTTAAGCACGACAAAGTGATTGAAATTCCAATGGATAATGCATGGGAACTGTCCGTTCTCTTTGATCCCTTCCGGTGAAAACCTGAAAGCCTTTACATCAAATCCATAATTGACTGCCGCAATATAGATATTCTTGGCATTTGATCCGTCACGCGATACACCGCAGTCACTTCTGACCTGTTCCAAAGGAATCCATTTCCCATAGTAGGCCATAACCATTGCTAGAGAAGCAGCACCGCATTCCAAAGCTTCCAACTGCATAATAACAGGAACTTTTGCAGCTCCTTTTGACACTGTCGGCTTGATCTTTACCGTCTTTCCTGCCATTATCTCACCATTATTTGAGAAGGAAGCTTATTGGAGAAACACTCTCCGTAACTACCTGAATATCATATTTGCCATCCGGTATGGAGACGTCAGCAACGGCAATCCGCCTGCCGTAATCATCAAACTGGATAGAAGATATCTTATATTCACTGTCATCAAATCTTACAGTCATTCCTTCAGCAGGTTCACCCTTGCCGTTATCCGTAAGATATATCAGAGCGGTGCCATTCATGACCACAGCCTTGCCGTCTGCAACAGTCTCAAGTTTACCAACCGTGCTCCATGCCAGGATCCCGATGAGAAGCATTATTATGGCAATAAGAACCATCCATGTTCCGGGACTTGTAACCTTAAGATAATCCGTCAACTGTTCCGGAGACTGGATCCTCTGTAATGATTCTTTTCTGAAGACGGATGACTTCTCTTCTTCCATATCTGATCACCTATCCGAGTTTTTTCTTTATCGTAAGGATATTCTTACCGTCAACATATTCATATGAGATATCATCCATCGTCTTCTTGACCATGAAGATTCCCAGCCCGCCCTTACGGCGTTCCTTAACGGGAATACTGAGATTCGGATCGGGTTTTGCGAGAGGATCATACTGAACGCCGCCATCGATAAAACTGATCACAACAGCAAGAGGATCTTCCTGTATCTCCGCACGTACCGTTGCCGGTCCGACTTCCGGATCGTATGCATAACTTGAGATATTGACGAAGATCTCTTCTACAGCAACATCAACTTGTGTTATCGTCTTCCTGCAGCATTCATACTTTGTAAGCTGCTCGTCAACAAACCCGAGCACTTTGGGAAGATTTTCTCTGACTGCAAGGATATCCAGTTCGATCATACAGACTCCGTTATTCAATATTCAGGTCTTCTACAAATCCTGTTATCTGGAAAACATCCATAACTTCTTCACATACATTCCTGACAACCATAGTTCCCTGATCTTCCATGATCTGCATCGCAGAAAGAAGAACTCTGAGTCCGGCGCTTGAGATATACTGAAGTTTCTCAAAATCAAAGATCAGTTTCTCCACACCCTGCAGAGAAGAACCAAGCTTCTCTTCAAGTTCAGGGGAAGTCAGTGTATCAAGTCTTCCTTCAAGGGCTACAGTAAGTTCATTATCGATTCTGTTCATTGTTATTTCCATAGATTAATACCTCCGGTATATTAACCTTAATCATACCATATCATCATTCTTTTTTGAGATTTACCGCCAACATTGTAATATCATCAAACTGCGGAGCATCTCCGACGAATCCGGTGATGCTGTCATACAAACCGGATATCAAAGCTTCAGGATTACGGGACAGATCTGAATTGAGCGAATCTGTCATTCGTTCCGTTCCAAACAATTCCGTAGCGGAATCCGTAGCTTCGGGAACTCCGTCGGTATATACAAAAAGCGTACCGCCTTTTTGGAGGACAAACTCATAATCCTTGTATTTTTTGTTCTTGAGCCCTCCAACGACAAAGCCGTGAGGCTCCTTGAAGATCTCGAACTGACCGTCAGGCTGCCTTATCACGGGATATTCATGTCCCGCATTACATGCAATGACCTTTCCGGTCGATATCTCAAGAATACCAAGCCAAACAGTAACAAACATCTTTTGTGGGTTATTCTCGCAGATCGACTTGTTTACCCTCTCAATGACTTCATGAGGAGTCAGGCCAAGCATCGCATTCTGGTGAATGAGCATTTTCGACATCATCATAAAGAGTGCAGCAGGAACACCTTTGCCTGATACATCTGCAATAACGAGCGCAAGATGATCATCATCAACAAAGAAGAAATCGTAGAAATCACCTCCGACCTCTTTTGCCGGTATCATCGAAGCATGTATATCGAACTCGCTGCGGTCAGGAAATGCCGGAAAAGTACTCGGGAGCTGGCCTTCCTGTATGCTCTTGGCCATGTCAAGCTCTGTTGCTACCCTCTCCTTCTCTCCTGTCATCTTTACGATATCTTCCGTATACTCATCTATCTCGACAGCAAGATCACGGATATTCTTGGACAGCTGTCCGATCTCATTTCTCGTTTTTATAGATCTCAAAGTGTTGATTACCTTTGAACTGTCTTTGGTGTGGATATACTCCCTGACACTCTTCTGCATCTTGCCTACAGGCTCAATTGCTCTGAAATATATGAGAACGAAGAGAATGACAAAAATAAAACCGATACCCATAGTAGCAACAGTTGCTGCCTCAATGAAAGAGAAGATTACCTGGTTGAAGAATTCCTTCCAGTCATATCCGATCCCCAGAACTGCTCTGACTTTTCCTGTTTTATCAATTATCGGTAAATATGCATTGTAATAAACGCCATTGTGAGGAAAACCTTTTGATTTCTCAAAGACAATCTGATTTTTCCCGGATCTGATCATATTTCTCAGATCGGTATGCTTTGAATCATCAAGTTTGATGCGGTCTCCCAGTCTGTGAGCCTCAATAGTCTCATCCCTGCATAAATCATGATAAAAAACTGCTGATCCGTCATCCTGAATCATAAAGAGGAACACTACATCATAACTATTCTGGGAAAACTCATATTCCAGACTGTATGTATTACTTATGTACGTCTCCTTTATTGCATAATTACGGAGTGTCTCATCTTCGAGAGAATAAAACCACTCATCCTGCCATATATTATTAAAAAATCCATCATCGGAATGAGCAGTGCAATAATAATTGAATACCTTGATATCTTTGTCGAAAATAGGCTCAACCGTTAAATCAGTATCTTTGATCCACTCGTCATACGTCCAGTACTGATCATCATTTCCGTACAATTGGCGCGTTTTCTCGATCTGGGCAGACATCATATCCTGTTTTGCCTGAAGAAAGATATCCATCATATTCCTATAGAGGAGAAAAGCGACAAGACCTGCCACTATAATAAATATAGGCAGAACACAGGTAGCGATCTCTATGATCAGTCTTGTTCGTCTCTTTTTACTTTTACTCATTATTCTTCGTTCCAATGCGCCATACCGCAGATACCGGCAGTGCACATCTCCTTTATTCTCTCTTCAGCAGTCAGTTTCTTAAACTCTTCACTTTCTGACCACTTCTCAAGCCCATATGAAGCACGGGTTACAATATCCGTTACCTGTGCCAGGACTTGCGGCGTTAACCCCTCCGTATAAACGTCAAGTCTCGATCCGCCACCTTCTATTATACCTAAAAACCTCAAAAACCACTCGGCCCTGTAGAAACCAAATGCATCATACAGTCCCATGAAGTCTGCCATCAGTTCATCGTGCAGGAGGTTATTCGAGATACCGTATGTCTTCTTGGTAAAGTAATGGGTGCACTCATGACTTCTTCTGATCAGCATGGACTTAAGTGCCCAGTCATCCTCTTTAAGTCCCAATTCTTCAGCCGGAACATTACTGTAAGGTTTGGATGACAGTATTATAAAGCGGATCGTATCACCGAAAATGAATGCTGCGCCGGTCTTTGAAATATTATCCGGACGCACGCCTTTATGAACTATATTAGTGACAAGAGCCTCAAAATCATCAGGATTTCCTGCACTTATTACCGGAATATCACCTGCAATGGAATGATATATCTCAAAACTGACAGAATCCGGATCTTTATAATCCACCGGAAATCTGGGACAAAGGGTCTTGTTGATCGCTAAAGCGGCTCCGGAAGACTCTGCCAATGATAATACCGGAGTCCATACTGACATATCTGAACTGCTGTCATCAAGTATTTCAACGGCACCTTCAAACCTGTTTTTGATATACTCCTCAAAGGTTATTCCGGACATCTGTCAATTATTACCTGAATAGTATTCCGTCTTCAGAAGTGAAGATTCTATAAGGATCGTATTCTGATTGAGAGCAGTAATAATCTCATCTGCTGCGGCATGAACAGTTGCCTCGTCAGCGCCGTCAAAAATACATACTATCGTATACTCATGGGTCTTGGTTTCCGTCTCATCTGTCCAGGATCCCGTAGCCTCCTGGATAGTATAGCCTTCAAAATACTTCAGACAGATATTGTCAACGATCTCAAGAGCCTCTTCCTCAGTATACTTAGGTGCATATGTATCTTTATCATTTGTTCCGACATACATAACGTATTGAACATCAGCAGATTCCTGTTCCTGCTGACTCTGAGCCTGACTCGGATCTTCCTTTGGAGGCTTAGGACCAAAGAGCATCAGCACAAGGCAGACCAGCGAGATGCAAATACTTATTACAGATAATACAATTGGTAGTTTTTTGGACATGATACGCCTCCTGAAGTGTTATTTCTGAATGATATTGACGTATTTGAAAGGGATCTCGATATCATTCTCTGCAAACGCCTTGCTTATACGTGTGTTGACATCAGATGTCATTACTTCCGTAGGGGTCTTGGAATTATAATAAGCGGTAGTAACCATCTTATAACTGCTGTCTTCAAATTCAGTAAAGAAGACATCTCCATACTCCGAATCGCTGCCGAGTTTGGGCACAGTATATTCCGAATCTGTTATGACCTGTTTGATAACACTCTTAGCAAGATCAACATCTGTTCCATACGCAACATGGAATTCAAACAGGACTGACTTAAGATTGGAATGGTAACTGTGGTTCTTGATGCTCATAACGTTCAGCTTGCTGTTCGGGACAATAATAACAAGCGTATCTACACCTTGAAGGACGACATGACGCATCGTGATATCCTTGACAATACCTGCTGTTCCATCCTCGAGCACGATCCTGTTGCCTATCTCGAAAGGCTTATACATACTTATCATAAGTCCTGCCAGTATATCCTTGATCGCATCCTGTGCAGCAAAAGCCAGAACACCACTGATGATAGCGGTTCCGCCGAGCATCGTCTTCCAGATCGAATCGAATCCGCCGAACACAGAAAAGATGAGGATCACTCCGGCAATAAGTATCGCAGTTGACAAGAGTTTCTCAAAGAAAAGAATATGGATTTCCTTATGTGTCTTCTTGATTCTCTTGAAGATAACTCTGTTTATCTTACGGCAAAGCCATATGAAAAATATAAATACAACTATTAAGATCAGTTCTATGACCAGTTCGTTCTCTTCGATAAATGCTGATACTTCTGACATAATAAAACTCCTGCGGCAATACTATAATAATTATATGCCTATATGTCTAAAAACAAAACACATACAATATTCTTGTACTTATCTTACCTGAGCAATTATAATATATTTATGCAAAACACAACCAGCGAGGCTTGCACATGACAATTGATTATAAGAAAAAAGTAACTATGGATTCTTCGGCTTTTGTTCTTCTGTCTGATTATGTTCCAGGAATCGTTCAGGAGATCCGTTACTTTTCAACATATAATTTCATCGGAGACCGTATCGATGGGTATGAGGAGCCTTGCGCCATAATCACCAAAGAGGCCGCAAGGGCTCTTAAAAAGGTAAGCAACGAACTAAATGTCCAGGGATACAGAATTAAGGTCTTCGACTGCTACAGGCCCGCCTGCGCCGTAAGACAGTTTGTCATGTGGGGCATCGAAGATACGGATATAAGGATGAAGGAATACTTCTACCCTGATATCATCAAACAGGAACTATTCTCCAAGGGTTATGTTGCCAGCCGTTCAAGCCACAGCAGGGGCAGCACTATAGACCTTACTCTCCTTGACATGAAAACAGGCAAGGAAGTAGACATGGGCAGTCCTTTCGATATGTTCAGTGAGATATCTCATCCTGATTATAAGGGCATTACTGATGATCAGTATAAGAACAGGATGACATTGCGCAACGTTATGATGCGCAACGGCTTCATTCCGATCGATTGCGAATGGTGGCATTTCACACTCGAAGATGAGCCCTTCCCGGACACATATTTCGAGTTCCCCGTATCATCCTCTTATCTGGTCAACGGACACTGATCTGAGATCACTTGAGCGCAACAGCCTCTTTTGCTTTTGAAGCGATCACTTCAGGCGTAAGGCCGAAGTATTCGAGCACGTCTTTTGCTTTGCCGCTTCTTCCGAATACATCTTCAACACCGTGACGGATTACAGGAACAGGTTTAACAGATGATAAATATTCCGCAACGGCACCGCCGAGACCGCCGATCACCGTATGTTCTTCAACAGTAACGATACATCCCGTATCATTGGCAGCCTTAAGTATCAGTTCCTCATCAAGAGGTTTGATCGTATGTATATCAAGAACTCTTGCACTGATGCCCTCTCCTGCCAGGATTTCTGCGGCTTTGAGAGACAACTGGACACAAAGGCCTGTTGCAGCGATAGTCACATCAGAGCCATCACGCAAAGTAACTCCCTTACCAAGTTCAAAACTGTATCCTTCACATTCGGATGTAACTGTCTCCACAGCTGACCTGCCGAGTCTGAGGTAAGCCGGACCGTCATGGTTAATGAGTGCTTCTACTGCAAGTCTCATCTCATTTGCATCACAGGGATTAACGACTGTCATACCGGGAATGGTACGCATAAGTGACAGATCCTCGATCATCTGGTGCGTAGCACCATCCTCGCCTACGGATACACCGCCGTGGGAACCCACGACTACAACTCCAAGTTCAGGATATGCAATAGAATTGCGCACCTGCTCATAAGCTCTGCCTGCTGCAAAGATCGCGAAAGTATTTGTAAACGGCTTTAATCCGCTTGCCGCCATACCGGCAGCGATGCCCGTCATGTTAGCTTCTGCAATACCGCAGTCAAAGAACCTGTCAGGATATTTTGCCGCAAAGAATTTTGTCATTGTAGCTGATGCGAGATCCGCATCGAGAACCACCAGCTGAGGATACTTGTCGGCCAGTTCACATATTGCTTCGCCGTATGCGGCTCTTGTTGCTTTTGATTCGCCCATGTTCTCAAGCCTCCAATCCTGCAAGATGCGCCTTCAGTTCTCCCATAGCCAGATCGAACTGTGATTCATCAGGTGCTTTGCCATGCCAGCCGGCATTATTTTCCATGAAACTAACTCCGCGACCCTTAACAGTACGCATAAGTATTACCGACGGCTTATCTGTACAGTTACGTGCTGCATCCAGAGCTTTTCCGATGGATTCAAAATTATGTCCGTCGCAGGAAATAACATTCCAGTTGAAAGCCTCAAACTTCTTATCCAGAGGTGCTGTCGGCATGACATCTGAAGTTTTACCGTCTATCTGAAGCCCGTTTACATCAACAAGAGCACAGAGATTATTCAATTTCCATTTTGCCGCAGCCATTGCAGCTTCCCAAACCTGGCCTTCAGCAAGTTCTCCATCACCAAGGATGGTATAAGTACGGTAACTCTTGCCAAGGACTTTTGCAGCCAATGCCATTCCGACTGCAGTACTTATGCCTTGGCCGAGTGACCCTGTTGACATGTCAACGCCCTTTACATGCTTCATGTCCGGATGACCGGACATATGTCCCTTGATCGAACGGAGAAGATCAAGATCCGATTCCGGGAAAAAACCTCTCAGTGCGAGAACCGAATAAAGTGCCGGAGCGCAGTGTCCTTTCGAGAGAACAAATCTGTCACGGTCAGGATCATCCGGTTTTGAAGGATCGATATTCATCTCATCGAAATAAAGTTTGACCATGGCATCCACACAGGATAAAGATCCTCCGGGATGACCCGACTGTGCTTTAAACACAGCATCCAGAAGCCAGATTCGTGCTTTAGTGGACAAAATACTCAGTTCTCGGTCGGTCATTAATCTCACCCCTGTCCATAATACGCATTTGCGCCGTGTTTTCTCAAATAATGCTTATCAAGCAAAGTCTGCTGCATATCACTGTGGGCAGGATTCAGCATCAGTGCGTGATAATCCATGAATGCAACCTCTTCCATGACAACGGCATTATGAACTGCATTCATGGGATCTGTTCCCCATACGAACGGGCCGTGTGAATAAACAAGGACACCGGGAATAGCATCAGGATCTTTGCCTTCGAATGTCTCGACAATGACATTTCCTGTCTCTTTCTCATATTCCCCTTTGATCTCTTCATCAGTCATGGGACGGGTGCAGGGAATGTCGCCGTAGAAATAATCTCCCTGTGTCGTTCCCATCGCGGGAATCGCACGGCCTGCCTGAGCAAAACTCGTTGCCCACCTTGAATGTGTATGAACTACACCTCCGATATTCGGAAAAGCTTTATAAAGAACAACATGAGTTGCCGTATCACTTGAAGGCTTCCACTTGCCTTCTACGACCTTTCCGTCGAGATCAACTACTACCATGTCTTCTTCAGTCATGTTGTCGTATTCAACGCCGGACGGCTTGATGACAACAAGACCCTTATCACGGTCGATGCCGCTGACATTACCCCATGTGAATGTAATAAGACCATATTCCGGCAACAGCAGATTTGCCTTCAGGACTTTCTTCTTCAGATCTTCCAGCATGTCAGATCACCTCCGTTGCGCACTTCTCAAGAGGAAGGGCACGCTTATATGCTTCAAGATATGCGGCAAATCCGTCAACATCAACCTGATCTGCCATTACAGTCTTGCATTCTGCACCTGCAAACACCTTATTGTCAAGATAATCGGGAAGTGATTCGCCTTCTTCACGGTTGATCATGAAGGCTGCAAGAAGAGCCATTCCATAAGGGCCTCCCTCACCGGCCGTCTCCATTACTGATACAGGAGCATTAACGGCTGCACTTAATATCTTCTGTCCGACTTCGGGAGTCTTGAAGAATCCTCCGTGACCCAGCAATCTGT
>Ga0247611_10008226_pt1 | contig 12917 bp, 7 predicted proteins | sample 177DNAGHGhighgp2_FD_192422 | JGI IMG/M metagenome (GOLD analysis project Ga0247611, IMG submission 192422) | Sheep rumen microbial communities from Palmerston North, Manawatu-Wanganui, New Zealand - 1770 DNA GHGhigh gp2 | ecosystem: Host-associated > Mammals > Digestive system > Stomach > Rumen ... | reverse complement strand
TACTCTCTATGAATACAACGGGCAGCATAATTGTTTCGGGCTTCTTGCCTGGTACCGCGAGTGGGACTTGAACCCACACAGCCATCACTGGCCAAAGGATTTTAAGTCCTTCGTGTCTACCGATTCCACCATCGCGGCTCGATTCTCATCAAAATCGGCTGCAAAGGTACTGCTTTTTTTTTATATACGCAAATTTTGAGCACATTTTTTTATAGAAAGGGACTATTCAGGAACGAAAATGTCTTATTTCCCTCGAGGGTATATCGGGGGCATGTCGGGGGCATATCGGGGGCAATTCGACATTTAGAACATTTTGCACTGTTTCGTCAAGGTGCCTTTTTTGCTTTAAAATGTGTAAAAATTGACATGTTTGCAAATAAATTTGCATATATCGAAAAAAATTATTATTTTTGTGCCCGATTTTTTTATAACAAACAATGAGAGTACTTTTGATTAATGGTTCGCCTCGTCGCAAGGGCAATACATTCCTTGCTTTGAGCGAGATTGCCAAGGTGCTGGAGCAAGAAGGCATCGAGAGTGAGATAGTGGGTGTTGGTACGCGCGCGGTGCGCGGATGCATTGCTTGCAACACATGCAAGCAGCACGGCGACAACCGTTGCATTTTCGACGACGATATATGCAATGAAGTCTCGGCTCGCATGGCGAAGTGCGATGCGGTGATTGTGGGTTCGCCGGTCTATTACGGTCAACCGAACGGCACCGTACTCTCCTTGCTTCAACGGATGTTCTATTCGGCAGGGAAGTATTTCGAGGGCAAACCGGCCGCAGCAGTGGCGGTATGTCGTCGCGGCGGCGCGACGGCGGCGTTCCAGACGCTGCAAATGCCGTTCCAGATGATGAATATGCCGATCGTGACGTCGCAGTACTGGAACATCGTCTATGGTCGTGAACCGGGACAAGCGGCGTTGGATGCAGAAGGCATGCAGACCATGCGCACTTTAGCGCGCAACATGGCATATTTGTTGAAAGCCACAGAAGGCAAGAAACGTCCTGAGGCAGAACCGCGTCAGGCTACGCATTTTATCCGATAAATCGTTGAACCTAAAAAAACTATATCATGAGAAAAATTTTCCTCTTTGTCGCAATCTTGTTCGCTTCCTTTGCCTGGGGAGCGCAAGTATTTTTGAAGCCTAATTCCAATTGGCTACAAAAGGATGGTGGTGGCGTAGATCCGCGCTTTGCGGTATTTTATTTCAAGGAGTCCAATCCTAGTGATCAGGGGTGGATTTCTATGGCGCAAGTTTCTGATTATAGTACCAAATTCTTTCAAGCAGACATACCTTCTGGTTATGACAAGTGTATTTTCTGCCGAATGAATGGCGCAATTTCGGAAAATAATTTCAATGATGGCGTCAAATATAACCAAACTGGCGATTTAAAGATTGCTCCTGATAACAAAATTTACTATTCCGTCCCTGACGGATGGGATGTTGGTGATGATTATGCCTGGAGTGCAAAGCCTTTTGAAGTTAGTGTGGGCGGCACTTGGCTTCGCTTCACAGGAGAAACCATTACCCTGAATGCTGCATGTGCCGGGGCGACGAATTTTCAGTGGTATAAAGGCGGCACGGATGATAGCCATAAGATTACAGGTGCTACGACTGCAACCTACACCAAGACCAATTGCACATATGAGGATGGCGGTCATTATTATTGCAAGGCATGGCGAGTTGCAGGGCAAGAGGAAACAAGTAGTTCCCATGATGTGAAAGTGCCATATCTGAATATTAAAACCGGCCGATATGGTTCGGAAGCCGACTTGCAGCGGATTGCGCTAACACGTGCAGATGAAGCCGCGGAAATGGCAAGCGGTTACTTACATTTGGGTTTAGGTTGGGACTACGGTTTTTTCATATCGGACGGCATAGATAACCACGGACAGAACAATGGTGATTACTACTTAAATGACAAACTGAATAGTAAAAACTGTACAGATTGGGATAGATGGGTGATGAATGATCCCTACAATCGTTGCGTAATGCGTACCACAAAAGAGGGAACCTACACGTTTACCATTAAGTTTAGCAAGGACAGTTGGACTCCAATAAAGGTGAATGTAACCTATCCACCAATGGTTCAAGAAGGCGGCAAACCGATTTACATAGAAAAAACTCCAGAGTTGGTGGCATACGATTGGAATAAAATTTATTACCGCATCGGTAGAGGCAATAAAGATGACGGCGATGATGAAAACTGGACATCGGCTTACGAGATGACACGTGTCCCCGGCACCGAAAGATATTATCAGTCAGTTACACCCGATTGGAGTGATGACTTCTGGGCGTGGCATATTGGCAATAATGTCGGCGATGCCGGTTCTAAATGTTCAATATATAAAACCAACAGCGGAGATGCCAGCAAAGAGATAACACGGTCTATCAATTTCTCTGGAGATGAAATCCCAGATCCAGGATGGACTATTTATCCGATTGTTCCGACAGGAGATGTAGATAACTGGGGCAAAGATGGAAAAAATAACCATTGCCGATTCTTGTCATACACGCACACGCCCGGAATGATTACGCATGATGCAAGTGTTGCGGCGACTACAAATGGTAAGATCAAAATTACTTATACACACCATGATAACACTGCGCAGACATCCGAAGCCTATACAGCGCGAACGCTGAACGGATTAGCACATACTTGCAACTTGACCATCACCGCCGTTCCAGACAATGGATATCGCTGCACGTCGCTGCAAGTAAACGGAGTAGATGTCACAAGTGGAACCGTCCATGTCTTGGATGCAGACGCTACCATTACGGCTACTTTCGACCACGCCTCCTATACCGTTGAGCTAGTGACCTATGGAGGCACAATCAACTCAGGTAATGTAACGGGTTATACGCATGGCATAGGAGCCACACTTCCAACGGATGTAACATTGCCCGGTAGAGTGTTCACAGGTTGGTACGAAGATTCCGGTTGCACAGGCACACCGATAACAGAGATTAGCACCACCGACTACGGCAACAAAAAGTTTTACGCCGGTTGGGAACGTCCTTTCCCTGTATTCACATGGACTTACGACAATGCAGTCAAAGCCGGTGGTATCTATCCGGTAAGCGTTACTACCACCGGTGATGCAAATGTAACTTTGTCGATTGTGGAGACAATCGCCGGTGTGACCGGTAGTTTCACCGCGGGCAATCCGGCAGCAACGGGAACCGTGACCTTAGGCAGTTATCCGGCAGCGTCAACGTTTACGTATCAAGCTCATAGCGCTGAGACGGCCAACTTCAAAGAGAAAACGGAAACCCAAACGGTAACCATCGAGCGCTGCGAAATGGCCGACATTGTATCTTACGCCGTTGATCCAGTCAACGCCGGTGGTTCCGCAAAACCACGCTATTATTGTGAAGCAAGCGGTGCCGGACGCATTATGAAGGGCACAGGAAATAACTCTATTTCTACTTCGTCGGGAACTTTCACAGGAGAATCGTGGGCGACAAAATATCTAAGCGCGAGCGAGCACAGCATACAAGTTTATCATGAAGATGTGTTCAAAATAGTATTCTATGTAAAATCGACAAGTAACACCACAACAATAAATGACCTGAGATATAGCGATGAATATAAAGAAAGTAGCGGAGATTGGACTGATATAAAATCTTCTGCACAAATCATTTACAATGATAACCCCTCCGCAACATCGCTCACTAAGAATGCTTTAGAAACATTGACGATTATCCCATCGTCTCCGATGAGCAAAAATGGTTGGTTGTATCTCAAATTGACCAGCAGTACACAAGTATGGGGCGTCAAACTCTATCGTCCGGGAGGAGATGTGGTGACGAGTGTGGCGTTTAGCGGAGAGACAGAGGTAGAGAAATATCCGGGAGACGCACCGTTTATCAAGGCTGCTACGCAGACGACCACTCCGATTCTTTCTGGCGGAAGTATTACGTATAAGTCTTCGGACGAGACGGTGGCTACAGTAGATAAAAACACCGGAGAGGTTACTCCGCTCAGCATTGGTCGCACCACCATCACAGCAACGCTTAGTGCTTTTGGATGCTTCAAAGCGGCAACAGCAAGTTATTCGTTAGTTGTCAAGAAATGTATCGATCCGGTTTGCACCATTGCTGTAACAACCGGAAAAGCAAATAAGTGCTCCTCGGATCCTGTGATATTGACCGCTACTGCCGCAGCCGGTGCTGCTATCCAGTGGTTCAAAGATGGTGTAGCGCTTGTAGGAGAGACAAATCCAACTCTAACCACTACTGATGCCGGAAACTATCATGCTACGGCCGTAAAAGAATGCTTGCAGGTATCCAATACGATTACGGTACAGAATTTTGCTGCCCCGACGGCGACAGCTCTGCATGACTACTATTACATCCGCGCCGGACGTACCACGCCGGATATTGCTTTGTTCCAATTGACAAACGTAGATGTGAGTGATCCGACTACTGCATTTGAGATGAATCGTCCGGCTCCTGACGGTTGTGCATACGAACTGCGCGCGGACGGCATCGTCTATCTAACCGGAACCCCCGCAACTTCTTTGACGGCTACACAGTATGGTATTACGGTTACAGCAAAGAACCCTTGCGGGCTGGGAACTGCCACGGCTACAATGCAAATACGCCAGATTACAGAAGGGAAGATTGCATGGGTAGGCTGCGGCAATAAGGGTGGAGCCGACCCGACTGAAAAGGCAATTCCTGCAGAACAAGGTACGGGCCATACCTTATATCAGTATTTGGATGGTTATTTTGAACTTGTTCCCCTTAATGCATATTGGACAACGGACGAAAACAAAATTAGAGATTATTACTCGCAATTTGATTTAGTGCTTTTAACCGATTATCCGGATACACGTGTCGGTCCTGACAGCGACAATGACAGAGAACATTCCTACTCCAATGCAATAGGGTGTTTGATTGATGAGAAACCGATTCTGAGTTTAGAGGCGTTCGTGGCAGGTTGCCCGAACTGGGGCATCAACACCAACCCGAAAACTCCGAGTCCAAAGCAAGACAAAATGACCTTATTGTGCTCAGCACACAATATCTTCGCAGGAACACACTTCTCGGCTGAAGACGTAATTACCGTTCTAAGTTCGATTAGCGGTGAAGGTTTACAAGGATTTACTGGGTTGGATGCTCCCCAAGGAATGCTTTTCATTGCGACTCTTGAGAACAAAGAGAGTAATGGCGGAACATTAGTGAACTGCTGCGAGCGTCAGAAAGTGATTGAAGCCCGTATGATGATTATGGGTATCAACTCCGGTGCGATGGAAAAACTGAATGACGACGGCAAATTGATTATCAAGCAAATCATCAATTATCTGCTACAGTTCACAGACATTGCCGATTGTTCGCTTGTATTCGATAATGGTGCTGGAAATACCACATACAATGAGACAGACTACCATGCAGCGGGCGGTACCGGTACGAAAGGCGATGGTTTATGGAGTACGGCCGCGAACTGGTATCCCGCCTATAACGCCGTACCGAAACCCTTCCAGGCAGTGCGTGTGGATAAGCCTTGTAACGTTGATATCGAGAATGCGCACTGCTCCAGTATTCGTCTGCGCAAGGACGGAACCTCGTGGAACGGTTCGCTAACGATACAGCCTGACGGAGGTCTAACCGTCATTGACTACATCAAAGAAGTGCATGGTTCCAATTTTATGACCACCTATCCGAGTGCTGCCTCCGACCTTGTTATCAAAGCAGGAGACCTGCCAGGCGAGTACGGCCGTAACGGTTCGCTCGTCTTCGGAAACACAGAAGATGACTTGCAGGCAACCGTCGAATACTATAGTCTCGCGAGTGGAGCAAAGACGGCCACTCCGGTATGGCAGTATATAGGTATTCCTATCACCGACAAACCGATAGCGATAGACGCCTACCACGCTGCGTGGATGTGTAGTTGGGAGTCTGTTGGAAATGTTTCCAGCAACTGGGTTTGGGTCGAAAACGAAGATAAGATTCAACCATTCAAGGGCTACTGCATCACGCAGCAGACTGCGAAGAAATATACCCATGTAGGCTCGCTCAGCAGACCAGAGACAAAAGACCTTCCGCTCTACTATTTCACGAGTCCAGACGGTGATGGTTTCAATATGTTTGCCAACTCATGGGTGGCGCCGATTGACATCTCGAAGATAGAAGAGGACGACTTCAACAGCGCAGCAGAACCCACTATCTTCATCTATAATACCGGTACTCGCGCTAACTATAACACTGGCGGAGCGCCCAGTACCACCGGTCAAAATACCGGCGCAGGACAATTCAATGCCATTCCTGTTAATGCGGCTCCTTATCTGGATGGGGCACTAACGAAGATTCCGACCATGCAGGGCTTCTTTGTTCAAGCAAACAAAGCGGGTACGCTGACGCTTGATTACAAGAAAATCTGTTTCGACACCAAAAACCACGCTACCACAGCAGAAACGATGCGTGCACCGAAACGTAGAACGGAGCAAATCGTGCCGGAAGTAATGCGTATTGACGTTGTTTCTGCTAACTGGGGCGACCGGGTATATATTCTCATGCATGATGAGTTCAGCGATGCTTTTGACCGCGGATGGGATGGTTCTAAACAGGAAGGTGATGCCGAAGCGCCGATGCTTGCATTGGCACGTGAAAATGGTTTGCTTGCTGTAGCGGCGATTGAGACGGCAGAGGAACGCGAGTTGAGTTTCCGCGCGGGTAGCGAGACGGAATACACGTTCTGCTTCCAATACGAAGGCGAGACGATTTATCTGTACGACCGGTTAGCGGACCAGGCGGTGGAGATCAAGACGGGTAACACCTACTCCTTCACGGCGGAGAACAAGACCGCGGCTAAACGGTTTATCATCACCAAGAACCCGCCGCGTGTACCGACGGATATTGAGAACACCACATACGATGCAACGCAATCCGGTGCAGAAAAATGCATCATAGACGGCCAGTTGTATATCATCAAGGACAATCGCTTCTACGATGCGCGTGGCGTTCGGGTTCATTCCTTTAACAGAAAGGAGGTGACGCCATGAAACGCTTCCGTATTCAATTGGTGATCGCACTGGTAGTGCTGATCTGTGGTGTCTCGCTGATGGGCCTCATTTACATCTTGTTCAATAAGCCGGAGGTGTATGTCAACCCGGGCGTGATTGTTACCCAACCGTCTCCGGTATCCTCGCCGGTACAACCGATACGCAGCAGCTCCAGTATACTGCGAGACTATCCGTACTCCTATACGATGTCGCCTATGCCGTACGCTACGGCTCCGAAAGCGGCTATGCAGCCTTCGCGCGCGCTATACGCCACGAGCGGCGCGCAGGTGCATAACGTCGGTGGTGGAACCGGCTACGGTATAGCTACCACTTCGAACACTCAAGCTCAACGAGGAATCAGTTATACGACGACCACCGTGACGACCTTTGCGACCTTTGCGATGAACAGCCGTCAAGTGGCAGCCCCGGAAGCACAATATGCGCCGGAGATGGCAAGACTCGTCAGTGAGCCGCATCGCGCACCGGGACCGCCGGATGTCACGCCGCCCGATGATCATCAGTTAGTGGAGCATCCGGTAGGTTCGCCGCTCGTGCTGGTTTTGATGGCAGGACTATACGCTGCCACTATTAGAAAAAGAAAAGAAGATGCCGAATAAAAGAAAGATTATTAACGACCCTGTCTTTGGGTTCTTGTCCATACCGAATGAACTGATCTACGATGTGCTGCAACATCCATATGTACAGCGTCTAAATCGTATTCGCCAATTGGGTTTGTCGTACTTGGTATATCCTGGTGCAATGCACAGCCGTTTCGGTCACTCGCTGGGCGCGATGCACCTGATGCACGAGGCTATCGCTTCGCTGCGTCTCAAAGGCGTGGAAATCACGGAGCACGAAGAGACGAGCGCGATGATCGCGATCCTGCTGCACGATATCGGTCACGGACCTTTCTCGCATGTGCTTGAGCACACGCTCGTCGAAGGTGTGACGCACGAAGATATCTCGCTTTTGATGATGGAGCGGATTAATATTGACCTAAATGGTCAATTGGACACCGCAATTTCTATCTTTAAGAACGAATACCCGAAACATTTCTTACACCAACTTATCTCGAGTCAGCTGGATGTCGATCGCATGGACTATCTCTGCCGCGATTCTTTCTTCACAGGTGTGCAGGAAGGTCGCGTAGCAAGTGAACGATTGCTGAAGATGCTCGATGTACGCGATGACCGATTGGTGGTGCAAGTGAAGGGAATCTATTCCGTAGAGAAATTCTTGGTGGCCCGCCGATTGATGTACTGGCAGGTATATCTGCACAAGACCTCTGTAGCCGCCGAACAACACTTGATAAAGATCCTGAGCCGAGCCAAAGAGTTAGCGCGTGACGGTAAAGAGTTATTCTGCTCGCCGGCTTTACGATATTTCTTGTATCAACCGGTGACTTTCCGCATGTTTAGTCCTCAGAGCGAGGCGCTGGAGAAATACGCGTTGCTTGACGACAACGATGTACTGTCCGCTATCAAGGCTTGGATTTCGTGCGACGACAAAGTGCTGAGTGCTTTGAGCGAGAGTTTTGTTAACCGCCGTCTCTTCCGCGGAGAGTTGTTGGAAAAACCGTTAACGGATTCACAGAAGGCGGAACTAAACAAAGAGTATGCAACACTGTTAGGGGTGTCGGAGAAAGAGGCGGAGTATTGCTGGAGCGAACATATATCGACCAGCAACACCTATTCGGAGAAAGCCGACACGATTGATATTCTGTACTCAGACGGTACTGTGCGCGACATCGCGGATGCCAGTGAGATACTGGACCTTGAGGCACTGACGCGCAAGCCGATTAAACGATACTTATTCAAAATGCGATAATGGAATTTAGTGCACAACAAATAGCAGCCTTACTGGGCGGAGTATTGTATGGTAACTCGAATGCGATGGTGAGCGATGTAGCTCCGATTGAGTCGGCGCAAGCGCATCATCTATCATTCATCACCGATGCCAAATACCTTCCCTGTCTGGAGACCACGAAGGCGGGTGTGATACTTCTTACGCGTAGCGTGGTAGAAGGCAAGATCCGTTTTCCGGAAGGAGAAAGCAAAGCCGGCGCAGCAGTTATCCTCGTAGAGAATGCCCGCGGGGCGATGGCACAGTTACTGCAGATTGTATCGAAGGCTATGAATCCCGCCAAGCGAGGTATTGAGCAACCGAGTTTCATCAGCGAAGGAGTAGTCGTTCCCGAAGAGGCGTATGTCGGTGCGTTCGCGTATATCGGCAAGAACGTGCGGTTGGGCAAGGGTGTACAGATTTATCCGAACTGCTATATCGGTGATAACGTCGTGATTGGCGACCATACCGTTCTTTATGCAGGAGTTCGCGTCTATGCAAACTGCAAGGTGGGCGCTGATTGTATCTTGCATGCCGGCGTAGTGGTCGGTTCGGACGGTTTTGGTTTTGAACCCGATGCACAAGGTGTGAACCAGAAGATTCCACAGATAGGCAACGTGATCATCGAAGACGATGTGGAAATTGGAGCGAACACCACTATTGACCGCGCGATGATGGGGTCGACTATTATTCACCGCAACGTGAAGATTGATAACCTCGTGCAGATTGCACATAATGTCAAAGTAGGAGAGTCCACTTTCCTCTGTGCGCAGGTGGGCATCGCCGGAAGCAGTAAGATCGGCAAGCATTGTATCTTGACCGGTCAAGTGGGTGTAGCCGGACATATCGAGATAGCGGATAACTGTATCTTCGGCGCGCAGTCGGGTGTTCCGAATAGTGTACGCAAGCCGGGTATGTACCAAGGCTATCCGGCTATCGATGCCGGTAACTGGCGTCGAGCCGTAGTGGGATTCAAACAACTGCCGGATATTCTCAAACGGCTTAATGAATTAGAGAAGAAATGAAACAGCATACAATAAAAGAACCTTTTACCCTCAGTTCGGTAGGTTTGCACACAGGCTTGCATGTGACCGCGACTTTTAACCCCGCACCAGCGAACACCGGTGTATGCCTTCGCCGCGTAGACCTGCCCGGTCAGCCATATCACCAAGCCTTAGCAGACTATGTGTCGGGTACAGAACGCGGCACGGTGCTCGAACGAGGTAAATGGAAAATTAGTACCGTTGAGCATGCACTGAGTGCATTGTACGCGATGGGCGTTGACAACTGCATCATTGATGTGGATGCCCCGGAGATGCCGATTTTGGATGGCAGCGCCCGCTTCTTTTGTCGCGAGATAGCACGTGTAGGAGTTGAAGAACAGGAAGCAGAACAGCAGGTGTATGTGGTTCGCGAACCGATCGAGTATATCTCCGAGCACGGTCACTCGATGCGTATTGAGCCGTGCGACCACTACGAGGTAGATGTGACGATTGCTTTTCAATCGAACCTGCTGCGCGAACAACATGCGACCCTCAAGAACCTCGCTGACTATCCCAAAGAGATAGCTGCCGCACGTACGTTCTGCTTCGTGCGCGAAATAGAACCGCTGTTGCGCGTCGGGCTCATCAAAGGCGGTGATTTGAAGAACGCTCTCGTGATTTACGAGACGGAAATGTCGCAGGAAGGTATGGATTATTTCTGCGATAAGATGGGCCAACCGCACATGGACGCCAAGAAGCTCGGCTATCTCTCGCCATTGAACTATCTTAACGAACCTGCGCGGCACAAGCTGTTAGACGTCATCGGTGATTTATCCTTACTCGGACTTCGTCTGCAGGGTCGCATCGTAGCCTATAAACCCGGACACACATTCAACACACAGTGCGTACGGAAACTCAGAAATATGATAATCTCGGAATAATATGATAAGTCCTTTAGCATATGTAAGCCCGAAAGCACAAATCGGGAACAACGTAACGATAGATGCTTTCGCGTATATTGATGATAATGTGATTCTTGGCGATAACTGCCATGTTTTCCCACACGCCGTGATTGGTTGTGTCCCGCAGGATTTGAAGTTCCGCGGCGAGGAGACATGGACCATCATTGGCGACAACTGCGTGTTGCGTGAGTTTGTGACCATCCATCGCGGTACCGCCAGCAAAGGAAAGACCGTCGTGGGTAACAACAACCTCATCATGGCTTATTGCCACGTTGCGCACGATTGTATATTGCACGACAACATCATTATGTCCAACGCTACGCAGTTAGCCGGAGAAGTGGAAGTTGATGATTTCGCCATCATTGGCGGTGGCACGCTCGTGCACCAGTTCAGCCATATCGGCGGCCATGTGATGATTCAAGGCGGTTCGAAAATCAACAAAGATATTCCGCCATTCGCTATCATCGCTCGCGATCCGATAGCGTTCTGCGGCATCAATTCCGTGGGCCTCAATCGCCGCGGATTTACGCCGGAACAAATTCACACGATACAGGAGGTGTACCGCCTTCTTTACCAAAACGGCATGAATACAACTCAGGCACTCGACCATATCGAGGCAACGATGCCCGCAAGTAAGGAGAGAGACCTCATCGTCAATTTTGTCAGAGTTTCGACGAGAGGCATCGTAAGAGCATAACTCAGTATAATCAGATAAAAAAAACAGAATAATCAAAAATGGAACAAGAGGAAAAAAGTCTCAATTTTATTGAGCAAATTGTAGAGAAAGATTTAGCGGAAGGAGTGAATGACGGACGTATACAGACGCGTTTTCCGCCGGAGCCGAACGGTTACCTGCACATCGGTCACGTCAAGGCTATCTGCATGGACTTCGGCATTGCGGAAAAATATCACGGTGTTTGTAACCTGCGTTTTGACGACACCAACCCCGTCAAAGAAGACACGGAGTATGTAGAGACCATCGAGCGCGACATTCGCTGGTTAGGTTTCCACTGGGGCCAGATCTTCTATGCCTCCGACTATTTCCAGCAGTTGTATGACCTCGCTATCCGTTTCATCAAGGCCGGTAAGGCGTATGTGGACGAACAGACAGCCGAGCAGATCGCGGAACAGAAAGGAACGCCGACCGAACCGGGTGTAGCTTCTCCTTATCGCGACCGCCCTATCGAAGAGACCTTGCGTCTTTTCGAAGCTATGCAACGCGGCGAGATAGAGGAAGGCAAGATGGTGCTGCGCGCGAAGATCGACATGGCAAACCCGAACATGCACTTCCGCGACCCAATCATGTACCGCATCATTACCTCTCACCCGCACCATCGTACGGGCCACACATGGAATGTATATCCCATGTACGACTTTGCGCATGGTCAAAGCGATTATTTCGAAGGTGTGACACACTCGATCTGCACGCTTGAGTTCGAAGTACACCGTCCACTTTACGACTATTTCATTGACCAGTTCAGCGGTGAGAATTTCTGCGGCCTGAGTCCGTACGGACCTAACTACCGTCCTAAACAGCGCGAGTTCAACCGACTCAATATCACCTATACCGTGATGTCGAAGCGTAAGATGCTGCAACTGGTCAAAGAAGGTCTCGTAGCCGGTTGGGACGACCCGCGTATGCCGACCGTTTGCGGTCTACGTCGTCGCGGCTATACCCCGCAAGCCATCCGCACGTTCATGGATAAGATCGGTTATACGAAAGTGGAAGGTATGATTGACCAAGGTCTGCTCGAACACACCATTCGCGAAGATCTCAAAGAGACCGCTCCGCGTGTATGCGCCATCTTTGATCCGGTGAAGTTGGTAATCACCAACTACGAGGGTGAAGGCGAGACGATTATCGCAGAGAATATCGACGGACATGAGGAGCTCGGCACGCGCGAGGTAAAGTTCGGCAAGGAACTATGGATTGAACGCGGTGACTTCCTTGAGGAAGCAGACAATAAGTTCTTCCGTCTCAGCCCGGGCGGACGTGAGGTGCGCCTCAAAGCGTCCTATATCATTCAAGCAACGGGGTGCGAGAAGGACGAAAACGGAAACATCACCACCGTCTACGCTACCTATGATCCGAACAGCAAACCGGGTACCGTAGGG
>Ga0247611_10008225_pt1 | contig 12917 bp, 10 predicted proteins | sample 177DNAGHGhighgp2_FD_192422 | JGI IMG/M metagenome (GOLD analysis project Ga0247611, IMG submission 192422) | Sheep rumen microbial communities from Palmerston North, Manawatu-Wanganui, New Zealand - 1770 DNA GHGhigh gp2 | ecosystem: Host-associated > Mammals > Digestive system > Stomach > Rumen... | reverse complement strand
TGTTCTATCTCATTCATCTTTTCCCCTTTGCGCCGCAAAGGTACTGCTTTTTTACGACATACGCAAATAAATCTTCTCTTTTTTTCGTTCCGTTCCTCGGCCGTCAGGTCGAGGTACCTCTTCTCTTCGTCCCGTTCGCGAGGTGTCAGACTCGAGTCCTTCTCTTCGTTCCGTTCCTCGGCCATCAGGTCGAGGTTTCTCCCGCATCATCCTATGAATGCTCACGTACACGAAATTAAAGAAGTGGTAGTATTCCGTACTCCCTTCCGGTATTGTTGCCCGATAGGCTGCGTATCGTGCTACCCATGGTTCACGCAACTCCGGATCGCGCTCGATATCATGCGCCATCCGCTGCGCCGCTTTGATCATTTCCCTATTCCGCGTCGCGCCCTCCGCCCATGGACCATCGTGGAAATGATAGTAAAACAACTGATGGATCTTACTCCCGTCATCCGCGTACCATTTCTCTCCATAGTCGCACCAACGGCATATTAACCGCATCCGATTCTTCTTTCCGTCCTTCGCACTGTCTATCGCGCTATGAACCTCATCTATTCCATTTGATAATTTTGCTCTTGCCATTTTTTCTTCTTTCTTTGTTATGTTCTCTTTTTTTTCGTTCCTGTTCCTCGGCCGTCAGGTCGAGGTACCTCCTATTTTAAACTCTATCTCGTCCTACTAATCCTAGACTTTCTTCCTTATATTATCGTACTCTCGTCCTATCGTAGTACGTCCCTTTGACGACGAATCAGCGTCGTCAAAAATATTGTCGTGAAACTTTGGAACTTTGACACTTTCCTGTCTAACCATCTGTATTTCAGCCATTTAGAAAGTTCCACCAAAGTTCCAAAGTTTCAAAGTCTCATGCTACTTTTTTATAATTGCCATGATTTTCTCTCGTTATCATACCTTGTTCGATCCATTGGTTATTCCATCGAATGGCACTACTCCGTGATATCCCCTGACTTTTTGCCTCCGAGATGAGTTCTCCTAAAGCATACTCCGCCTTCAGCTGCTCAAACAGTACCTTCCGTTGATCCAGCGGTTTGATCTCCGGCACCACATCCTGCGCATCCCCGTCTATCATTCGGTACGCCGCCGCCATATGCAGCAATAGCTTGTTCCCTATCATCTCCGCTGTCTCATAATCCTCATCTGCGCAGAATAAAGTTTCGTTATGTTCTCGGGATGTCAAGCCCGAGCCTTCTTCGTTCCGTTCCTCGGCCGTCAGGTCGAGGCTTCCCCTCATCGCCGTCAGGATCATCGCGATTCGCTCAATCTGCACCGCCATGCGCACTACCGCCGAGTGGAAGTTATCGCCCAGCAGACCTATTAGCGTCCCGTACTCCGTTTCTAGGTGTTCGCCCAACCGCTCTTTCTGTGCCTCCGTCAGACTCCATTCGCGCTCACCTGCGTTCAATAAACTTTCGTACATTCGCAGCATCCGCTGTCCTACGATTTTCGGCACCGCGCTCTGCCCGCCTTTCGATCGCACATACCGCTTGTCAAACGGGTGCGTGTCACGAATAACGACCGTTAGCAATCGGCTGAAGTAACCGTTCTCCACGCTCGGAACCAACGCCTTGTATTGCCCGAAAGTACCTGTCAGGAGCATACTCAGCCGTGGATTCTTGATCTCCGAAGCTCCCTTTACGCGGTTGCGACTAATCGGCTCATGCTCCGCCGCTTTACGCAACGCCGTGTTATAGTTCGCTGCACTCGTCTTCCAGATGTCCGTGATCACCGAGCCCTCACTCTCGTGCATATATCCGACACCGCCTTGTTCCTCCAGCGCCTTATACCACGCCGCTAATGTACTGTCGCCCGCAATCAGCATCGGATACTGCTCGTCAATCACCCGCACCATCTCCAGCGCCTGGTTCGCGATACCCTTGCCGCTTGCCGCGGCAGCCAAGATGAAACATTGCAAGTTAGCATAGTACTTCTTTCCGGTCGGACCGTACGTGAAATACAAATTAGGTACGCACGCACTCGCAGCCGCAAGCGTAGCCATGAGGATAATGTCCTTTTCCTCCGGCGTCGAAGCCAGCGAAATCATTTGTTGTACACTCTCAGGAAGTGAGCTGCTGTCGAGATGCTCGACAATGCGGAGGTTCTCCTGTCCCTCCACAGATAAAGAATGGATTTTTTCCATAGTTAAAATTGGTTTAGTTAATAATGTTAGTTTAGGTGATTTTCAAAATCGAGTGCAAATATACAAAAAAATTTTGACATATGCAAATTTTTGTCCCCTGATTTGAAATTTTTTGCAAAGATAATACAAAACCCATTAATGTGTTCCTCTGAAAGTGATTTTTTTCAAAAAAATCTGCATTTTTCTTATTTTTTCTGCAAATTCACGCCAAAAATCGCGCCATCTCGTGTTCAGAAATACCACATTGACGAGCAACTTGGCGGGCATTTTGCATAACCTTACTTACTTCGTCAATAATCTGCTCTGCTTGGGTAGCACTCAGCAAATAATCGGATGAAGCAGCCGACAGCACCTCTAAAGAGGAATCGTTACTGTCGCGCGAGACAAGCAGGCTTTGCGTGTTAAAATCGGACGGATTAAGATCATACGCCGGAGACCACCCCCACCCTTTTTCTGTTAACAAAAAGCCGTGATTACGAAAATGGTCATCGTGGTTATGGATACATATAGAGAACGCCACACGCCGGTATAACTGTTCCAGCGCAGCTTGCGGATCCACGAAGCCGGTATTCCCAATGAGAGTATCCATGATATCCAAATAACCGTTACCTGTCGTCGCATCTGCGCCATCTTGCAATCCGCAAAGCGTCATGGCCGAAGCAAAATGGATGCGCTGCTCGCCCGCTCTATCGAAGCGTTTGGACAATAAGGTATGGTACTTCTGACCGGGTAGCGACAGCAAGCGCATTTCCGGCACTTCGATACCTGCTTGTTTCGCCATTTGATGCGCCCAGAACTCCCATAATGCCACATCGTAATCGTCGCTAACCGACGGTATCTTCGCTATCCACAATGAACCATCCGTGTCGCGCACATTGGCTTTGGGTCGCGCACCTCCCAAGGAAGAGCCCTGCTTATATAAATTCAACAACCACTCCTCACGGATAGTGCCCCCTTGCTCGTCTTGGCGTTCATACTCCTGCGCCATGTCCACAAACTCACGCAGATACGTGAGAGGCGGCACAGGAGTGTTCGCATATTCGGTCCCCAACAGCCGTTCGTCTTCGCGTAGGCGCAGCGCGCCCATACGCGTTACATCATCTATCTGTGTCAGATAATCGATGTCCGTCAGATGGCGCGGCGCGCGTCCTTCTTGCGCAGCCAACAATCGTTCCCGCTTGTCAATCAACCGTCGTCCCCAACGATCCGGCATGGCATCTTGCAAGAATCCGAACAACCGTCCAGAACCATACTGCGGACCTCCGGCATTCTGCAGATCCCCGCTCAACTTGATTTGTCGATGCTCACGAAGCCACTGCGCATCGAACTCCCATTGATACGCTGCATTGCCGCGTATCATATCATAGCCAAGCGTTCCCACAGACTCAGCGTGCAAGAAGCCCTTAGCTTCCATATTTACTTGAATGTGCTTCATTTCTTCGATGCACGTTGGCGGTGTTTCAAGTCCAAATCCTGTAAAGTGCGGCCCATCTCATCATCCTTCGCGACGAATAGGATGCTATCGTCAAGCCCCAGTGCAAAAAGGATGCGCAGATAGATACCCATGGCCACCGTGGGTGCTCCTTTTTCCACGCGCATAACAGTCAACTCGCTGCAACTTGCCCGTTCAGCTATCTGCGCAATACTCAAGTCCCGACGCAAACGCGCCAGACGAATCTGTTCGCCTACAATCTGCAGATTCTGCTCCGCCCTGCGCGGTAATTTATTGGCAATTGTTCTTTTTGACATACATATAATCTATCTTATAATATACCTATATATTTGTATACTATATTTTATGATACTTTAAAATCTGCCGCAAAGGTACTATTTTTTTTTGATATATGCAAAAAAAATCTCACATACACGCGGTATATGAGATTTTTTTCGTTTACTCAATAGGCGATGCGCCTCTACGTCCGGGTACCGGATGCGGCGGAACAGGAGCAGGACTTCCGTCTAACAGCGCTGCACCAAAATGCACTTGGCTTACCTCCATCAAGGGGCTTTCATAAATCTTTTTCATATCGTGTGTATTATTTTACTTTTTGTCCGTTAATCGTATATACTGCACCCTCACGGATGATATAGATCGTATTATCGATGAGCACCTTTTGGATTTGTGATTGGTCGTTGGTAATTTGCTCTACATCCGTTGTCACAGCAGGCGACTCACGCTGAATGAGCTTCAGGCCATACTGCGTATGCGTACCTGCCGGCAGATTGACCATATACGGGCCATAAGCCAGGTTCCAGATAGCGCGGCCATCGTAAGTGACGTACATCTCTTGGTTAGAAGCCAAATCGGTAGCCGGATAGATATAATACTCGCCCTCTTGCGGCACGGAGATACCCAGCGGATAGGTAGCCGTCTTGCCAATCGGAGCTGTGGTATTGACACAGAGTTTCGTATTATAACGATCTACCCACATCTGCGCCACCTTCGTACTCGTTCCTGCTTTCGCGAGATCCAAACCAATCACATAGCGGTCTTCTTTATCTTCTTGCGTGAACAAGTAGATTCGATCCGTGTATTCCTCTCCGGAAGAAATCTGTACCTCGTAGTAGGAGTTATCCACATTCGCTCTACGAGTTGGAACGTGCGCTGCGGCATCCGACCAATTATCATAGATGCTGAAGTTCTTATCGGCTGCCACCTGCACGAAGACCGGAGCTCCTACTATCAATTCGTTCGCCGCTTGCGACATATCAATCGCATCATATTGCTCGGTGCTCGGGTTATATTTCTGTCCGAAGTTAGGATGCGAATAGGTACTTGCACTCGGGTTGAGATAACCGTGGAAGAGAGCCGGGTTGGCAATACCGTTCCATCCTGCATCTGCCTCATTAGACGTCGACTGCGGGTGCGCTTGGACACTCAGCGTAGTGGTCAACAAAGCAGCATCGGCTTTCTTCCGGAAGCGGATGGTACTTGCCGCATGCGTCATGTATAACATATAGAGTACACCCGGCTGCATAATGCTACTGCTTGTCATGTATTTCCAGCACGCATCCACTTTACCTTGGGCAGCGCGAATGGAGCCGTCGTAATAAGCCATATAGAAGTCTGAGTTCGCTTGCTGACGCACTCCGTTGACGGTAATACCGTTCGATACCTCAACTTGCCAAGGGACGGCAATAGCATACCATGTGTTCGCTTGAGCATTGATTGCCAAGTCAAAGTTCGCTTCTCCTGTCAATGTCAAGTAGTTTGCATTAATTAACTCACCTGAATGGACACCGTCTGAGGTAATAATCAAATCTTCACGGGTAACAGGCACATCGAGCGTAACAGTTTCGTCGTCCGCTATCACTAGATCAGCAGGACTTGCCGATACCAGCACGGCTGTCAACGTGATATTGCCGGTGACTGTTTGCGCGCCCAAATTAGCTTCTGTGCTATGCGTCTCCTGCCACTCAACGAACTCGTATCCACTTGCCGGGATTGCTCGAATATTTGCGGTTGCACCATATTCATATACGCCGGCACCCGTGAATGTACATGCGCCCGTCGTAGCAGATAGCAAGGTTACGGTATATTTATTCAAAACATCCGTATAAGTCGGGTAGTAAGAAGCCGCACCCATAACCGTCTGAATATTAGAGCCGTCATCAACATTTTTCCATAGCAGCGTATAGGTATGTCCCTCTGCCGGATTCTCTTTTGTTACAGCCGGTGGAGTCGGAGTTGCACCCCAAGGCAGTTCTTCAAAGGCCTTCGTCGGATTCGGTGTTTCGCCGTCCTCCATAAAATAGGAAATAGTATAGGTTACCTCCACCTCGCGATAAACAGCCGTATAAGTCTTAACACTGGTATGTGATACTTCCTCCAATGCCGGAGACCAATGATCAAAGACGTAGGTAAACTCATTGGTAGCCGGTTTGTTTGCCGGATTTGCCGGCGCAATCGGCATAGCACCTACTGCTACCATATACGGCGTTTCATCAGTCGGTTTGAGTTTGGTAGTACCATCATAATCAAAGAACGTAATCGCATACTCCGTAGGCGGTTCTTCGAGCCATGTAGCACGATAGGTTGCGTCTCCCGTTACCGCAGCAATAGCCGGCTCCCATTGGAGCGTGAAACCGGTACGCGTCGGTACGTTCTCGCATGCCGGCATCTCGTTGTGCGTCAGGAACTGGCGCTCAATCTCCGTACCTCCTTCGTTTTGGAAAATGATGGTATATTTACGCGGCTGCTCCACATAAGTAGCGGTATACGTTACATCCTGGGTAACAGGACCGAGCGCCGGTTGCCAACCTGTAAAGTCATAGGTATAGTCGATATTCTCTTCACGTGTCGGGTTGGAGCCCAGATATTCTGCCATCGTGCCATAGGTAACGCGATACTCTATCTCAGTAGGGTTACCATCTCCATCCAAGTTACCATAGTCGTACGACTTGATTTCCGAACCGTCCCAGTTCTTCCATGTGATGGTGAATTTCTTCTCCTTCCATTCGCCAAAGTAGGGATCTTCTTCATCCGGATCATCTACCCAATAATAGTAGGTATCATTGAGCGGGTGGACACAATGGTAAAGGTTATCCACATTCTCTACCTCCCACCATTGGCAACCATCCGTTAAGATGAATAAACGTCCTGCGCCAGCCTTGTCGCTATAGGTATGATCATCATTACCAACGATCACTTTGTACTCCGGAGTACTCGGATCCGGCACTCTCTTTGTACCCACAATGGCTACATACTCAGCCGGTTTGGCATAGAATGTACCATAGTTATCCACCATGAAGCACGAATTATCCTCATCCACCTCCATGAGTGTCCATTGGTTATTGATATAACAGTATGATTTACCAGCCGGAGTTCCTCCTGTTTCGGCAAATGCATGCTCAGCTCCGGCACCATTCTTCAGAAGTGCGGAAGTACAGAGTTCAAAACCGTAAATATGAGCCGAATTACCACGCGCAGTAGGATTGATGATCAATCCGTCAGAACTATTATCGTAGTTTACCAAAACCTCAGGATTCAGTTCTCCTTGCGCGTTCCATACAAACATACCGTCACTAATCGTCACGCCTTCGGTGACAGGAGCAGCCGCCCCAAAAATAAAGGTACCTGCATCTTCATTGGTAGAAATAATGCTTGCGCCGCCTTTCGTCAAATCTTGCGTATATACATCATCTCCTTCAACCGTATTCTTGGTCTTACCGACGGTAGTATATACGGCGCAGTTGGCTCCCACTTGGAAAGTACCGTGTACATTGAGAATTGCATCCCCGATAGCAGCAGCCGAAGAGACATCGCGAGCTGTCGGCTTAGCATTTAATGTTGCGGAATAATGAACAACCGTTCCATACTTATTGTCTCTCACATATCTGCCCCACTGCTCCGAATCATAGAAATACAGCGCACCTTCTACTACGCCATCATGACCTGGCTTAATGAGGCTGATGGTCGATTCTTTATCAATCTCCACCTCCATGCCCGGAAGACATGCTGTACTCTGCGTAAACTGCATATTACCGGACAGCAAATGGATCTTCATATTGCTGGTCAACGGAAGGACATACTTACGAGAGTCCATCGTAATAGCATAATTGCCCGGCTGCCCCTTGTCAATCAAAGTCTTTGGCACTTCACCCAAATCAATAAGTATCGATCCCAACTGAGCACCACTATTTACCTCATACACCTGTTGGTCTTTGTTGGCATCGTACCATTTGCGCACCCATGTATTGTCTGCATCTGCCATCTGATCCATCAGGAACATAGCCGGTTCTCCACTAACGCCTACCACCTTAATATCATTAGCATAAGCTACCACTGTTGCATTTACCACTGTAGAGCAGTATAGCGCCGAACCCGGATGATACTTCACCGGAGACTCCACATTTTGGATAAAATACTCATAGATGGGGAACAAATGCATTTTCTGCTGCGGGTTCTTGTCCTGAATCATTGTGAACGAAATATCTCCACCCTTCCAGTCTCCTATTTGGAATTGCTCACGAACAATAGAGCCACGACGCGCATCAATCTCACCGGAGAGATAGGTGCCATTCGCATCGCGTGTTCCGTCACCCGTCACGTAACCCCAAGCACGGAGTTCACCTCCGTCATTGAGCGTCACATGGCTTCCGGGCTTTAAGATCAAACGGCCATAGGGACCGCCCGGAATAGACTGCTCCGGATCACCGCCCTTGCTGAACTGTTCGCCGGACAACTCGATCGTACCCAGCACGCTCATATTCACACCATCGGCGAACGTCAATGTGCGGAACACATAAGGAGCCGGATAAGCAGTAACACTACGGTGAGCTATTACCGGAGTGGCAGAATTTTGATCGTTATCGATCGGTACAACAAGAATAGTATTAGCCGGGATGGTATAATAACCCGCAGGAAGCGTATAATCATTCTCCATAAAAATGGTCACCGACTTGCTCGGGTTATTATTTGCATAGGCTAATGCCTCTTCAAGGGAAGGATACGCCGTCGTATTGATACGGCAGACGCTGACATTCGAGGCCTGTGCCGCAGCCTGATCGCCCACGAAGAACTCATATCCCTCGCGATACTCTACGCCAGCCCTATTACGCCAAACCTGCTTACCAAGGGCTGTAGTCTCACCGGCATTGTTCGTCTGGAAATAACCAGCATTGAATGTTACCGTCCCGGCATACAATTCAGCCGGATCTGTAAACTTACCGTTATTCACCGTCAAGGTACCACCTGCGCCATTCAATGCTTTTGTGGTTCCACTGATAGCCGCCAACTTGCCGATAGTAGCCGAACCGCCGGTAGTCTGCACACCATATGTGCCACCGCTGATCGTTCCGCGTTTGATATCGGCTGCTCCGCCAGTAATGCTGACTGCTACACCGCTCTCATTGGTGAACGTACCACCATTGAGCGTCAGCGTGCCACTGGATGCCAGTTGACCGGTAATCGAACCATCGGTCGTGGTCATCGTACCGGCATTGGTTACCGTACCGGTGATAGCCGCGCCATTCTGTTCCAGCGTCGCACCGGCACTTACATTCACATTACCGGTAATCGTTCCACCGGCGAGCGTCAGTTTGCCACCTGTTACACTTACATTACTGCTGATAGTGCCGCCGAACGGACCATAAGCCAATATCACATCTCCAGCACTTACGGTCAAGGTATTGCTGAGCGTATAACCATTGAGGTCGAAAGTGATATCTTTATTAATCGCAACCGCATCCGAGCAATCTCCGGATAGCTTTAAGATCGGATTAGCATAAGCGCTTGTGTTCACTGCCAACATCTCCTCTACCGTACCGCTCTCCATTTGTGTCTTCCCATCATAGAGTACCGCCTCGCCGGGAGCAGCGGTTATCGTACGGGCATACAAAGGCACATCCATCGTAATGCCAGCATTAGTCACTACAGTCAAGGTTGCTGCAAAATAACCGGAATTACCATCACCCACAAAAACAGCTCTCCTTTGGTACTTTGCTCCATACTTAGCATTAGATATTAAGCTCCAAGTGCCTGCTGTTCCATCTTTTTTTGTAATAGTGCATGAGTTAATATCCTCCATTGCAATGGTTCGCCCAGCCTCTACATCAATCGCCACAGTAAGAGTACATTTATAATTTACATTCGTTGTGGTAGATCCCGTAATGGTGTATGATGTCAAGCGGATGGGTTCAAACGTGGCATATATGGCATACTCCGATGCGTTTACTCTCCCTTTTTTAGAAGACAATTTACAATCCTCGAGCAAAGGAGAAGCCGTACCCTTTTCTATTCCTCCATTAGTTTCAGACCAGCCAGAGAAATAAGAACCAGCATCCGGCTTAGCATACGCTTTTATTATCACATTGTCATTACCAGCTACTTGCACATAGGACTCTGCATATGCCTCCGCTGTACTCGAAACGGCTTGATAATCACCATCAGCAGGAGGTTCCGACTCATCACTCGACACAACACAACAAACCTTACCGGAACCACCAGTTCCAGTCGATGGTTTGGCCGTTAACTTCGCCCAGTAATAATCCGTCTCGGGAGTACCACCCCACGCTCCATTCACGCTCAATCCAAGCATTAGGAACAGCACGGATAATTTCAAAAATAAATTTTTCTTCATATTTCGACATTGTTTTCTTCGCTCGTACACGTACGCATCCGCCGCGGCGCACACAAAAGCGCCGCAAAGGTACTGCTTTTTTACGACATACACAAGTATTTTTTATAAAATTCGCAAAAATCGTGCCATTTTTCCCAATATAGGGCACAAAATATTGCACTAAATTTTGCATACATGCAATTTTTGTTGTATCTATGCAGCCGAAAGTAAATTTAATTAACCACTCGTTCATGATGCCCGGCCTCATCTGCGTCACCGTCTCCACCCTCGTGGCATATCTATTAACTCTGTTAATCTTCTAAATTATGAATCCGAATAATAAATTTATCTGAGTAAGGAAGAAGCACGCATGACCATCGACAAAGTCGATAAGATGCGTGAGAACTACGTGCAGGAGTTCACCGGCACCTCCCGTTACGACACTCGTAACTACCAACTCGTCATCAGCATGGACGAGATCAACGAGGACGCCGCCGTGGACCTCATCCTCGCTTACATCCGCAGCATGGCTGCCTGATTACTAATCGCTATAAATTGAAAGAACGCGCACACACGCGTTCTTTTTTTTTACCAATTGTTCAGATCGTTCGTTATCACGTTGTGCTCCACCAGACGAGCTCCGGCTCGTCTTTTTTTGTGAGACGAGATGGACAAAATGGCAGAAGGTGGACAATTTGGCACGAAAAATGGACATATTGGCACGAAAAATGGACATAATGGCAGGGATTTGGGGCTTGGCACATAATTTGTCTCTATTAGGGTGAAAACGCAATTACGCATACTACGCCAACAACGTAAACTACGCAAGCTACGTTAAACAATGTTTAACTAAATTTGGAGGACAAAATTATGAAACCTGCAATCTATCGTAGAAACAGTTGGCTGCCGACAAACGGATGGTTCCCCTCCGTATTCGACGAGTTTTTGAACAATGACATGCTGAACACCGCCAGCAATGTGGCGCCTTCGGTTAACGTCAAAGAGACCGCTAATAGCTACACCGTTGAGTTAGCTGCTCCGGGTGTTAAGAAAGAGTACTGCCGAGTACACGTCGATGAAGACCACAACCTGTGTGTTGCCATCGAGAACAAGTTCGAGCACAAGGAAGAAGACAAACATGAGCACTATCTGAGACGCGAGTTTGCTTACACGAACTTCGAGCAGAAGTACACCTTGCCGGACAATGTGGACGAGGCAAAGATCGCCGCTAAGGTTGAAGATGGTATCTTAACGATTGAGTTGCCGAAGATCAAACGCGAAGAAGGCAAGACCGGACGCCAAATCGCGATCTCATAACAAGGCATGTTAACATGCAGAGCACTCCTAAGCGAGTGCTTTTTTTTTGAAATATTTGCACAATTGATAATTTTGTTGTAATTTTGCAGCGCAAAATGCTTGAACGGTCAAGAAACAGAACTAAATTCAGAAATAAACACTAATTATTAACAAGAATATGAAAAAATATTGGTTTGTTTTGCTGGCCCTCCTACTGGTGTTGGCCGGATGTGAAAAAAATTCAGTGGATAACCGTGACGCCTTCGTAGGAACGTACGAATACGTAACAGAAGGCGAAATGACCCTCTCCGGTCCTATGCCGGGATTAAATCCCAAATTGCCTCTGAATACGGAAGGTACGTTCACTATCTCCAAAGTCAGCGACAAGGACAGTGTGCTCATCTCGGGTGCTATGAACGGAAAGTTGACCCCTTTCAAAGCGATCGTCAAAGGCAGTCAGCTTGAGTTTGTGGGAGACGAGTTCAGCGCTAAGGGAGAGAACTTCGAGGTAATTTTGTCGATAAGTAACCATAATGCCCCGGTAGTTAATGATACCCTTACTTGGGTGGACAACAATGTAAGTTGTTTGGGTACATTGTACAGATTCGACATCGAAGGGGAAGGAAATGTCAATTTGAAAGCCTGCAAGAAAAAATAAGAAACAACGCAGCAGTACTGACAATTTTGTGTAACTTTGCGCACATTTTGTCTACAAAGACGAACCCACTCCGGAGAGATAACCCTTTCTCGCAATACGAAAGGCACAATCCAAAAAGGTTGTGTCTTTTTTTGTGGAATTAATCGCAAAATGAAGATTTTTCTTGCTAATGTGAAAAAGATCTGCCCGCTTGCATAAAAGCCATGTAAGAACAGTATCTTTTTCATATCAAATCACTTACTTCTAATGGTACATAGTTTATCAGGTCTTGCGGCGTGAGGCGGAGTTGCATACCACGCTGTCCGGCAGAGACATATATCTTCTCATGCAGCAGACACATCTCGTCAATGTACGACGGGAATGGTTTCTTCATCCCTATCGGGCAACAACCGCCACGGATATAACCGGTGAGCGGCAGCAGTTCTTTCTGCGGAATCGGTTTGCAAGACTTATTGCCGCTGGCACGAGCTGCTTTCTTTAAGTCCACCTCACACGCACCCGGCACGACACATACAAAATGCTTGACCTTGTCGCCCTCCAGTACAATAGTCTTGAACACGGCATCCACATCTTCGCCTAACTGCTGAGCCACATGCGTAGCACTCAAGTCAGACTCATCCACCTCGTATTCAATCAACTCATATGCGATCCCTGCCGCATCGAGCAATCGACACACATTCGTTTTCTGTATCTTCTGAGCCATTAGTTAATCTCTTCCAATGCGCCGGTAACGGAGTCGATGATAAAA
>Ga0247611_10008224_pt1 | contig 12919 bp, 10 predicted proteins | sample 177DNAGHGhighgp2_FD_192422 | JGI IMG/M metagenome (GOLD analysis project Ga0247611, IMG submission 192422) | Sheep rumen microbial communities from Palmerston North, Manawatu-Wanganui, New Zealand - 1770 DNA GHGhigh gp2 | ecosystem: Host-associated > Mammals > Digestive system > Stomach > Rumen... | reverse complement strand
TTATTTAGACATGTACGGTGTTCAAGGTCGTGTTGGTGGAACAATGGGGGAGTACTTTGTTACAAGGATAACAAAGCAAAATGATAGATAAGATACATGCGAAAACAGTCCAGTCTAAGGGATAAACCGTGCAGACCTAATGAAGATTCAAGATGGTTTCTATCCATATTCTTAGCATACCTTAGCCATACTCTAGGCATACTCTAGCCATACTCTAGGCATACTCTAGGACCGGAACCTACAATGAGATAATCGTATGGTTTGAAAAGCATAGAAGCATAGGTTTTTGTTACATTGACATATCTTATTCCATCACCCGAGTATCATTTCTACTTCTCAAATAGCAATCATAATCAACCATTAGTGCTGGATTCGTTTCGCATGAAATAATGCGCTCATGATTGTCATCATCCAGATAATTATAAACGATATATTGTTCTTGTGGTAATTTATCTTCTAATAATGTTCTGAATGAAGTTATCATTGGTTCTTTTCACATTTGAAATGGGCCAAGATAAATAATTGACCTCTCGCCCTCCTTTTGCTTTGCGTATAGATAAGAAAAGTTATCAAATAGTATCAGCTCCTGCTCACTCTTTCTTGTTAGATTCTTGCTTTGATGAATCTGCATTAAATCAGAAATTCTCTTGAAGATATCATATCCGTCATTGATGTCTTTACGCAATAATGACTCATTTTTAATTAAAAAATTGTTAAAGTCTTTGTTTGCGTTACGAATTGACTGCTCATCCGACATACCTGTTGTCATTTTCGTCAGTTTTTCAATCAACACCCTTTGTTTTCCATAAATCTTAGCTAATGGATACAACGTCTCGTCAAATCCATAGTTTAATCCTTTAATCGATACCTTTTGCTTGAGAGTTGTGTTAATCCCTTTCAGGCACGATAGAAATCGCAAAACATCATCATGCGTCATATACAGCATGTGGTCATAAGCGTAAAATTGAGCAACGTCATCTAGCGAAACATTGTTTTTCCCTTTGATATAATCATCATAAGCCATCCCTAACAGTGCGGGAATATCAAGATAGATATTTGAATACCGCCCCGTCTTTGCCATATTCTCCAATAACCATATCATAAAGTAATGCTCCGTATGGTAATACATTGTTGGATTAACCAGACATACAATCCTCAAATTCTCTTGTGGATTCAACAGCAACTCTCTTGTATTATTATCTATGCAATCAATTCTATCGGTCTTCTCCGCTATTAGATCCTCTTCAGAACCAATCATTCCTGTTAGATTTTGCTGATTGCTGTTTTTGCAGGAAGTCAGGAGTACTATTGCAATCATACTCACCATGCGTACAAAATAGTTCATAATTAAAAATGTTTAGTAATTGTTAGTTCTAAATGTCAAAGAAGTTTGTGGGCTTGGTCTCTCACTAACTATGTGGTTATCTGTCGCAACATCCGGAATGCATTTCTTCATACTCTTCCTGAGTATATGGATTTTCCTGTGTCCCCTTTGTGGGGGCCACCCCTGTTAAAGAACACGCTGGTGCGTTCAACGCTACTTTCTTTAGAATCCTTACCATATGCTTTTCGTTTGACTGTTAATAATGGCTATCTTTTTTTTACTTGAGTTCGATGAATTATGACTTACTGATATTTTTGTATTATTCATTTGTCTAATAAAACACATCAACAATTTTACGTTTCCACCAACTTTGTTTGTATGGCAATTTTTTATAAAAAGTATAAACCTCACCATCGAGATACTTGTATTGTAGTAACCCCTTCGATTTGCTCCATATGAAGTACTCACAATTAGTTCCAGTTTCTTGTGTTATTGATGAATTTGTATCATCCATCGTTATGGCATCATCATACACATCCCCTTTCACAACCACTCTTGATGTATCGCTTTCCAGAAACTTGTCATTAGAATACCTCCTATCAAACTTATTCACAATATTTACGATATTGTCAGATTCTTTGACGATGATTAGTTCACAATCTATACGATATCCATTATGATATATGGTGTTTATGTATTCTCCCTCAGCATGGAAATCGGAAAAGCAATATAAACCAAGTAATCCAGGAGCGTTGTACAAATTCCGTGACACTATCATTGTATCCATTCCTGTTGGTGAAGTATAAAATACCATATCACCATCATGATAAGGTGCAAGCCATTCGAGGTCTTTCTCGGAGAATAAAAACACGGCATGCCATGTGGATATTTTCAATAGAAGAAAGACTCCTGTACACGATAAAAGCACAAGCAATACTATTACTATTTTTTTACGCATATATGATCATTTTAGATTCTTATACATTGTGTATATACTATGAGCATTCAACGTTACTTTCTTGATAATCTTACCCATAATGATTTGATTTTAAATATTAATATTGGTTTAGTGATTTTCTTTCTCTCTCTTGAACATCATATATCGTTCCCTTGAACAGACGGAACACGTCACCTTCCGCCAGTTCATAATCTACTATCTGACTATCATCATGATAGGTAATCCATACTTGAAGTTCTTGCATGGTATAGTGCCAATGGGGTTTCTTTTTAATTGTACGAGCTATATCGATTTACCAACTCTTTATATACCAATCATCAGTCTCCACATTCTCGTAGTTGTTGATGAAATAAGTAATGTGAATTTTCCATCGATTTATGCTGAGGTAGATGATGTTGTGGGTATCATAGTCAAAATATCTCCAGATGGCTTTATGATTGGGAAGGAAGTTCGCTTGTGGGGAAGAATAAAGCATTGGGCGGCAGTTGAAACCAAGGTCTAACACTTTCGTCAGTTCTCCATTGTCATACCGCGCAATATATTCACCCTGTCTTGAAGTGACAACCACATACATCTGATTACCGATGAACCATCCTGTCAACAAGTTATTGCCTGTACCGGTTCTCATATCTTCTTCTGTCCAAGTATAAGAAAGGAGTTTCTGAGTGGAATCCCTCTCTATGGTAAATATCTTTTGGGAATTAGAATACTGTTTGTTGTCTTTCAACTCTGCACTATCTCCTCCCTGATATTCAATCCCATCGTTTACATTGTCTATCTTCCTGATAAAGGCATCTCGAATCAGATAAAAAGAGTCTCCTTTCCGTAAATAACGGGATGGAATGCCATTATAAAAAAAACTTTTTCCCGTTTTCTTGTTCGTAAACAGTGTATAGCTTCCATTAAGAATAGCATATTTAGTCACTAACCATCTGCTATCTTCATAATGGTCATCGTTTGCTGGTTTTGTCTCAACCCATGTATGATGTTTCTCGTCCCAGCAATAGTCATTCTCTTCTTCTTCATCAGTATCATAAAACATGGAGTTATAGAGGTGGTCACTGTGAGAACGCTCCCACTTTAGAATCAGAGAATCACGACGAACGAACATAGTTGATGGACAGAAATTAGGAATGGCTCTCATCTTGTCGGGCAGCATGATAGGATGCATGGATTTGTCTTTTCCGTCGATTCGCATCATATAATAAAATAACTCACGTTTCGGATAATAAATCGGAGTTTCAACAATGTATCTCATGTAGAATGTATCTGAAGGTATCACTATCTTGCACAGGCAATAATAATCATTGTGATACTCCACTACTTTCTGGACCTCACATCTTGGCGAATCGGGTGTCAGCCACGATGGATTCATCACGATGGTATCGCGAGTCACCTTGAACTTCTGTGCATACGCGGAATCAACACCTATAAATAATATAATTAATATGATTATCGTTTTCATTATCAAATTGTATCATCTCTTTTTGACACTAATTCGGTAATTATTGCTCTTTCGTCTCACTGAATGTCCAACGCAATCTTGAATAAGTAGCATACAATAAAACTCCAGGCATTAGTCCATGAAGGGTAGAAGTCATGCCAAATGTGAATTTTGGCAATTTCTGGAACGCTTGTCTGAGATCTGCCATTTCCCTTTTTTGTATTTCTGTATAAGTTTTATTCCCTAATACTGACATCTCTAAACTGCCATCTTTCTGCATCCAAACATAGATTGGTAATGATTGGATTTCTTCATTGACTTCATGAAAGTCTTCATGTTGCGGATAAGCAAGCATGATGTCGTTTGCCAATAGCAGTAATGCGATTCTTGCCATATTTGCCGTACTACCAGAGAGCGCTCTTGCAAATTCATATGAACGGTCATATAATGACTTATCATAAGCGTTGTGTTGCCATTCAAAATCCTTCCAGATGTCTATATCGTCCTTTTGGTCTTCTTCCAACATTCCTTTCTTAAACGAATATATTCCTCCATGTTTGCCAATCCAAAGGCCAAAACGATATTGTGGCTGAGCGACCATCTCAAGGAATCCTGTAAACCATTTGGCTGGGACTCCTTGTTCACCGTCTTTTCCCATAATGATGCCATAACGCTTTTTCAAAGCATCTCTTATGGCTTGCTCTTGATCTGTGTTATTTTCTTGAAATCCCATCCAGCACAATATTCCTTCTTGTCTATCAGCAGGTCTGCCCATTCCTGACCAAAAAGTATAACCTTTAGTCATATCGCCATAACAGACACTCCATTTGGATGGTGGTAATACTATCTTATCTACATTACTGAGTTCGGGGGCTTTGATAAAGTAATAATAATCCCCTAAGACGTCATAACTTGAAATAGGAATAACATTCTCAGCGTCCATATACCGTTGTTGTACGAAGTCGAGAGTCACATAGGTTTGAGCAGACATACACGAAAAATGCCACGAACACAGACAGATTATCGTCAGTTTTCTAATGATTATGCTTAACTGAACTTTTTTCAAAATCTTAGTCATATCTTTACATTTTAATGATTAATATAAGTTTATATTACTCTATGCATTCAAATACATAGACATGCAATAATATATAAGTACACCAGAATGCTAAAATCAATAAATATAATTAATCTTTTAATACAAAATGGGTAACAATTATTTCATAATCCTTGATATCAATGATGCCTACAGAATCATCCTCTTTAAGTCTCACCTGTATCTGTGCCTGATTGTCCTGACGATTGTTCTCCCTCAGCAGATATCCATTTGTCCGTAGATGTTGAGCACGACAACCAATGTCTTGCACTTTGGTCAATTCTCCCCCTTGATAAGTCGCCACATACAATCCAGTTTGTGATTCTACCAATAAGAATAATTTACCCTCAACCACAAATGCAGCACAGAACGTATATGGAGGTGAAGGTATCAGGGGATCATTTCTCAGAATCTCCCTAGGGATATTCGTTCCCTTTGGCATCACGAGCTCCTCTAAGTCCATTACAACCTCTGGTTCTTGGCAGGTGTACGGTAGCTTTTTGTTTCCCCAAGAACTACCCTGATAGGGCAATCCTTGGGTAGGGTCATCAATTTTCATTACTTGATGGGTATTTATGATATAGTAACACCCTTCATGCCTCACAATCCTTCCATTTGCTTTATATATATACCTTTTGTCTGTGTTTTTGTTTCTAAACTCCATATATTCACCCCATTCACCCCTGTCCTCAAGATATACACTATAGTTTTCATCATCATAAATTTGATTATTAGCTGATTCTGTAAGAACCCACTGGTCCCGGAGGACGTCCAGGCAAAAATATACAAAGGAACTTTTTCTTGTACTTTTGTGTCTTTCATCATGAGCTTTGATAATTATGGAATCATGACGTGAGAATAAATAACTGAATTGATCCAATGAACAACATGCTTTCACATGATCATTCATTTTCAAAAGTGTATAATCCCTTTTGTTGGGATCCATATACAATACGTGGCTTTTTGTTCCCCAATACATATCCTCCTTTCCTTTGTAACAACCATAAACATCACACAAAAGGTAAAAATCATTATGAATACGCGTAATGGCAGAGATGTCAACAGAAATGAATTCTTTCCCAAATATAGACTTATCAATGAATAATGTATCATTGATAATAATGAAATCATTAGCCCACAGACAGGCAGTGTTCATCCACATTAAAGAAATAATTATGATAACAAGTCTAATACTCTTCATATAACCTTGTAACGATTCACAGAGCGGGAACGTAGAACCACTGGCTTTTATCTTATATTCTTCTAGTTTTGTCCTGTGTATAGAACAACGGCCATTTGTACTGAAAACATATTTTATACCCGACAATGGTGCTGTGCTTTCGGAGGATTCTAAATCATTCATCATCATTGGCACAATATACCCCATTCCTGCCACATAACCCCCATTCCATTTACCTTCTTCCTGAAGTGTAGCCATTTCAACTTGTGTGAAAGGATTGGTTACTGTTCCTTTTGTTGGGTCCACCCCTGTCTGCCCTGAGCTTGTCGAAGGTGTTGATGTACTCGCTGGTGCATTCAACGCTACTTTCTTGATAATCTTTGTCATATTTCTTCCTTTTTGTTACGTTATATGATTTTCGATTGCAAAGTTACAGGATTTGTACTTACTGACCAAGAAAAATAGTTTACAAAAAATTTACATTTTCATTTGTTTCAAATTAACAATTTACAAAAAGTTTATAAATCGTGCCCACAGCTTATTACAGCCCTGATTTTGGGCAAAAACAATTCAAATCGCAAAAACAGATGGTTTTTTCGATTTGAAACAAACGCAGTGAACAAAGTTTCATTATAATCCTATTTACTATTTAACAATTTAGATTTTATTTGTTCATTCTTAAAGTCTAACAACTAAATTTCGCGTTGTTTTACCCAATCAATAATCTTATCCAATCCCTTGAAGGTGCTGTTGCCTTCTAAGTCGATGTAGCCATATTCGCCATTGAGGCGGACAAGGAGGATTCCTGGCTCGCAATACATCTCATCACCATCCCAATAGTAATCCCAGTCGACACCTAAACCAGGGTCGAAGATACATGGAATGATGATTTCTCCTTCTTTGTTGATGAATCCAAGTTTATAATTCCATTCTACTGGGGCTATACCATGCTTGAAATCACCTACCTTATCAAAGTTATATCGGAACACTTCTTTACCTTCATGATCGATAAACCCCCATTTCCTCATGTTGGCATACATCACAGCAGCCAATCCTTCAGAAAACGGATATCCGTATTCGAAATTGAACGGTATGACAGTCTTTCCATTTTTGTCGATATATCCCATCTTGTTGTCTTTAAACACTGGAGCAAGACCTTCGTGGAATAAGCCAGGACGAAAATCGAAATAGTAATCGTCTATACTGTATGCATTGTGCCAGTCAAAACGTGTTTCAATGACCATTTCTCCCTTTTCGTTGATAAATCCCAAACTACCTTCTCCTGACTCGATATCATCATTGCTAGCAAACCCTACTGCTGCTAAACCTTCCGAGAAGGGCATTGTATATGAATACTTGCCAAGCGGCACTAACACATTCCCGTCTTTATCGACAAATCCGACTTCATAACGAGTCTTTTCAATGCCATTTGGATAGTATTCACCTGTATGAATTCTATGGGAGAATTGCCGAGGGGCATCTGAGTTTCTTTGTGCACGGACAGCAGTCAGCGAATCTGCTTCGTTTCCATCTCTATCAATAAAGAACGAACGGTCATTCAACGTTACCAACACATAGCCATTCTTAAAGCTGTTCATACTTGAATACTGGATTGGCGTTATTAGCTTCCCTTCTGTATCTATATACCCATATTTCTGTTTACTAAACTCCTGTCCCATACCGACAACAGCCCTCCCATCGTGGAAAGTCTGTGCATAGTCATACTGACAAGGAATGACCTCGTTCCCATTGAAATCAATATAACCATACTTATAGTCCTTGAACTCCTTTCCCTTTGCTACAAGTGCCCTTCCATCAGCAAAGATACTAAGGCGGGCATATCTTTGAACAGCCTCTGTGAGTGAATCGGTAATCCTCAGTTCACCCACTTCAGCGATAGTCCCCCTATCGTTTTCTTTATGTGAAGAGTCTGGAGGCGTTTCAGATTCTGATGAGTTCTGTTGCCCTTGATTACATGCAACGAGACTCATGCTCAGCATCAAGATTGCAAGATAAATCGATTTCTTCATATTTTAACCATTTCAATAACCATTAACCAATAACCATTATAATCACATAAACACATCACCCAGATTGGCAGGCAGATTCGTGCGGTGCCATAACTCCTTACCTATCATTTCGTCTGTTCCTATCTTATATAAAGATGCTACGAACGAATTATTGTCTTCCCATTCTATCTGATAAATATGGTCTCTGGTCTGGAACTGTGTTTTCGAAAGATAAGCAAAGTTCTCCAACACAACAATCGCTTGGGGTGTTCCGAATGGAGATGCAACCATGACACTTGCATAACAGTTATCGTCGATAATAAAGTACCAATCTCGGTAGTCACTATTAATTCTCAACGCTCTGTTGCCGTATTTACTTTGGATGGCAGCCAAACCACTTTGAACAGCATTCACATCTCTGACTTTTGCGAGACACTTCCAGCATCCCACGAACTCATGCTTACCTTTCGTACGCATTCCCAGCAAATCCACAATCCTCCGTACATCGGGTTCTATCTGTTGGTTTGCATCATAGTGTTCGTTGATAAACTCCTCATAAGGGAAAAGTCCATTATCCCAGATAGTTTTGTTATACCATTTTAGAGTGAACCGTCCATCCTCTACATCATATATCTGATAGTCTTTACCATCAACACCTTGAGGCGTGTTGCCTGTATAGCGGAATGGCACAGAATCGTTCTGGGTTATTTTAATGATTCTTCTTCCTTCGTCCCTCACCGTCAGATGGAGTGTCACATCTTTTCCGCAGTATTTATATTGCTCGAAACTTACATTTTCCGCTGGCCGTTTATTGTCGTAGCTGACTTTTATCAATCTATACAGACCATGAGGGTTCTTTTCGTTTGCATCAGCAGCAGGTACAGCAAATATAAACAGAGCTATACCAATCAAAGGAATCGCCAACAAGAGCCACCACAACCGTTTCGAAGACGATTGCTTTTTGAGCATCATATCAATACGTTTACCAATGTTGAGATGGAACGAACAGGCCAGAGCAAACGCTTCCTGACCAACTGCACGGCGAAGTAAGAGCATCTGGTAGTCACGACGGTTGATTCCGTAGTAATGAACCACTTTTGCATCGACTTCATATTCATGAACCCGTCGTATTTCTTTTAATATCAGCCAACTGACAGGATTGATGATTGTACAGAGCATGAAGAACAAGAGATCTATGTGATGCAACTGTGTGATGTGTGTCAGTTCATGACGAATGGCAGCCTTTCGGTCTAATCCTTGTTCTTTGGATGATAGCACAATAAGATTCATCCAACTGAATGGAATCCCGACCTTGTCGTTCTCCACAATTCTTATCCAACGTCCCAAACGATGAGAGGGGTATCCCGCAACCAGACTACGTAGACGAAGCATCGCTATGATATACCAGCCCAAAGATATTGATACATAAAGAAGGTAAAGGATGGAAAGCCAAGACCATACAGACAAAGACCCCTTCTCAGGAACCCCTCTCTTATCTCCCCCAAGGGGAGAAGTTTTTTGGCTCGCATTGATTTCCCCTCCGTGGAAAAAGTATGGGGAGGTTTCTGGTTTGGTTTCACTTTCTGTCGTTAATACCTCTTGGTAATAACTCTCTCCGTTTGGGGGAAGTGGGGAAAAGGTCTGCTGAATGAGGCTGGTTTCCAGCTCCAAGTGTATCAATGGCAATATAGCCGACACAAGGACAACACCTATCAAGTAGATACGATTGAATCGATATAAAGTCGTATTCCTGAAACATACCATATAGAGCAGATAGAAGGCCAGCATACAACAAGCCCATCCGATGAGATATAATCCGATTCCGTTCACCATATCATTTAACTTTGTTTTCTATTTGACTATTTACGGTTGAATATTTTGACTTTGCCCTATTTTTTCAATCAGTTTCTTGATTTCTTCAACACTGATTTTTTCCTCTCTCACTAAAGTGGAAACCAGATCGATGTATGAGCCATTGAAACAATCCTTGAGCGATTCGATTTGCATCGTTTGTAGATATTTCTCACGTGTCACAGCGGCTGAATATAGATAGAAGCGACGTCCCAGTTCGCGGTGGGTAATCATTCCATGCACTTCGAGTCTTCGAACAAAAGTAACAAGCGTACTAACCGATTTAAAATCTGGTACCATCTCAATCAGTTCGCGCATCGATACCTCCTCATGCTCCCAGAGGACACTCATGATTTGCAGTTCCTTTTCTGTCAGTTTCTTCATTGTTCAATTATTCCTGCTGCTTAAAAAATCAAAACAAATGTTTCTTTGCAGCACCTATTAAATTCTTGCTGCAAAGAAACGAAAAAAACACATAGCATCCAAATTACTTAAGAATTATTAGATATTTATATGTAAATATTAACAAACAGGATTTGCTCTCAAAAAAATGTAAGGACTCTCACGAACCCTTGCATTTATTATCTCGTTCTATCTAGAATCAAACCGAGAACGAAAAATTACTCTTGTATATTAACTAAGACACCTTATTATGGCTATGGGTGAGCGGTTTTGAGGTCTTATAACCTGACAACCTAACCGCTCTCCGCTCAACGATTTACAACAGCCCAATCCATGGTTCCATGTGTGTGAAGAAGGCCTTTTTGCGTGTATCGAATGATTTGGCATTCTGTTTGTAGTCGGCAATCATATCATCCAACTTATCGTGTGATTCCAAGATGCCGACATGAATGGTATAATCTCCTGAACTGTTCTGCTCACATGAATAGAGGACATAGATGTGGTTTGTTTTTCTATCCGGCAAACGGAACACAGCGGTGCCAACAGCATTATTTGGCAGGCGTTTCACAACTGCATACTCATGCTTTCTGTCCCTGACGGCATAGTCGTCCAAGATACAGGATTCTACCTCTTTCCGCTCATTATCGGATGCCATAAACCGCACTCGTGAAAGCATGTTCAGACCGGTACTTCCCGAATTCGTATATGCATCTGTCGTCGATTGCATCTTATTCTCGTTGATGACCCTGCCTTGCACCACATCGAGTGTCCTCACCGCTAAGTCGTCATTCCTTGAATAGGCTTCCGCATCCTCTTTCTCTTTTTCGCGAATCCAATCCTGAATCATTCTGGTGGCATTGAGGTTGTGCTCCACAATCTCATCGAAATCATGTTCATTCCGTAATGCCTGTATCGTCTCTGCAGGATACTTACCAGCCTTCTCCAACTTATCCAACTCACGGGTGTATGCCTCATAGCCCTCCAGTCCAAGAATGATTGTCAGTCTTCCTAACTCATTGGCATCACGCGAATTGCTCGCTATCAACTCGTCCATCAGACGTAGTGTTTTCTCCAATGCCTCCCGCTTCTTTTCTTGATTACCTGCTACAGTCCATGCAACAGCCTCCTGATAGACAGGAAGAGGATTGTATGGACTTTCTAACTGCACTTGCTGCAATAGTTTGATAGCATCCTCAATGCTGTCGTTCGCAATCTTTCCGACAGCGATATTGCATTTCTGTTTCTGTTCATCACTCAGCGGAGCATAAGCATCCCTGATGTTGACATAATGTAAAGGCTCATCCCAGTTAGGAAATAACTCAGCAGTGAAGAGTGTGTCACCCTCTATACGAAATGCCATTTTGAAAGTTTCCCAAACTAGTTCCGAAGGTTCCAACAATGTTGCATAGATGGTGTCCCCCTTGATTTCACATAGATATGTATCGACAGAAACAGGGTCACAACGACTTGGATAAATCAACGTGTCGCCGCTAAAGATATAATGTGAAGCCACGTCTACCCAATCGGAATCTGGTGAATAGGTGTCTGGATGATTGGTGACATACATCCACACGCCTTGCAACTGTTCTAAGGTTTCATCATTCTGCTTGTCTGCAGTCTTGTGTTTCGCAAAGAGAAGCACAGCGATGATGATTACCGGCAACAAGTAAAGTAACTTTATCCAGGCAAAGGATCCTGACTTGGTGCGGAACATCATAGCCAGACGTTTCTTCACTGAACTCTGATTGAAGCTGTTCGCTACACTCATGAGTTGAGCGCCTGTCGCCTTATCAATAATCAATTGTTGGTAGGCATCTCTGTCGTTTCCTGCCTTCACGACCTCCCCATCAGCTTGGTATTCATGAACATCACGTAAGTCATTACGTAGCATCCACGAAAGTGGAAGCCACCATAGCATATTGACCGTGAAATCTGCCAAAAGCATATCCATCGAATGGCCCTTGCTAACATGAGTCAACTCGTGAGTCAGGATGGATGGGGAGTCTTTCTCCAAATCAGCATTGTTGAGCACAATCCAACGGAACCAACTGAACGGAATCTTCGCATCCTCATTCACCAACACATGCACATTCGATGGAATCCCATCCACCTTCGCCAGTCTGCTACGCCTCAGAATCTTGAATAAGGAAAGATACTTCAAGAGATAGAGAATCCACATCGAAGCTACACCTATTAAATATATAATAGGGAGAAGTGACCAAAAGGACACAGACGCAGACGCAGACACAGACGCAGATCCACCCCCATTCCCTCCATGTAAGTGAGGGGGGTATTCACCATTAGCCATTAACTGCCCTTGAGCATCATTGTCTCTGTTTGGGGGAAGCTGAGTAGAACTCTGAGCTGTTTCAACTTCAGTCGTTAACACCTCTTGGTAATAACTCTCTCCATTTAAGGAAAGGGGCTGGAATGGTGATGGGATCTCAGGCAACAACGGACTCACCACCAGAATGCCCAGCAGCACGATGCGGTTCACACAATGAAACGTCTCCTTGCTCAACAGCAAGCGGTAGAGCGAGTAGAGCAGGGTGAGGCAACAGGCCCACTTCAACATATAAATGAATAATGCACTCATTTCAGAGATTTCAAATAGTCCAACAGTTCCTCACGGCTGATACGCTCTTCTTTCACCAA
>Ga0247611_10008222_pt1 | contig 12921 bp, 10 predicted proteins | sample 177DNAGHGhighgp2_FD_192422 | JGI IMG/M metagenome (GOLD analysis project Ga0247611, IMG submission 192422) | Sheep rumen microbial communities from Palmerston North, Manawatu-Wanganui, New Zealand - 1770 DNA GHGhigh gp2 | ecosystem: Host-associated > Mammals > Digestive system > Stomach > Rumen... | reverse complement strand
CAGCAGGACGACGAGGTAGGGGAGTACCTTCAGCAGCTCCACATCGGGTACGTTGGTGGGGGCGGTCATGCCTTGTCCCATGAAGACGTAAACAGCCAGTATGACGAGGGCAGCGGGAATGACGATGAACGAGTTGACGCGGAACTTGTCGGAGAGCTTGCAGCCCTGCGTCTGCGTGGCGATGATGGTGGTGTCGCTGATGAACGAGAGGTTGTCGCCGAAGAACGAGCCGCCGACGACCACCGCCGTCATGAGTGCCACCGACGAGCCCGTCTGGGTGGCTACGCCCGCCGCTATGGGCGTCAGCGCTACGATGGTGCCCACGGAGGTGCCGATGCTGAGCGAGATGAAACAGGCTGCGAGAAACAGGCCGGCCAGCAGCATCTGCGACGGCAGGACGGCCAGCGTCAGGTTCACCGTGGCGTCGATGGAGCCCATGACCTTGGCGGAGTTGGCGAAGGCGCCTGCCAGCACGAAGATCCATAGCATGAGCATCATCTCGGGACTGCCGGCACCGCGGCTGAACACGTTGATGCGCCGACGCAGCTTGCCGCGTGTGACGGCAATGGCATAGATGCTTGTTGCCATGAATGCAACCGTGATGGGCACTTTGTAGAAGTCACGAGCAACGATGCTCGTGACTAAGTACAAAACGATGAACACCGCAAGCGGTGACAATGCTAACAGACCTCTCTTCATCTCTTATTTCTCATCCTACAATGAAATCATATCTCTCAGTTCTCCTCTCTCAGTTCTCCTCTCTTATAGTGTGACTCCGTTCTTGAAGATGGATATCTCCTGATAGCCGTTCTCCTCGTTGCGGGCTTTTTCGCCAGAGGCAACGGCCAGCACCTTGTCAATGAACTCGGGTACCAGCTCCTGCATGGTGCGTCCCTCGATGAGCTGTCCGGCAGAGAAGTCAACCCATCCGGCCTTGTTTTTGGCCAAAGTGGGATTGGTGGCAATCTTCATCGTGGGAACAAAGGTGCCGAAGGGTGTGCCGCGGCCTGTGGTAAACAGTACCAGATGACAGCCGCAGGAGGCCAAAGCCGTGGATGCCACAAGGTCGTTGCCAGGCGCAGACAGCAGGTTGAGCCCTTTGGCTGTAAGACGGTCACCATACTCCATAACACCGCTCACCGGGGCCTTGCCGCATTTCTGTGTGCACCCCAGCGCCTTGTCTTCGAGGGTGGAGATACCGCCAGCCTTGTTGCCTGGCGACGGGTTCTCGCCGACGGGCTCGCCGTGTGAGAGGAAATAGTTCTTGAAGTTGTTGATCATTGAGACCGTCTGGTTGAACAGCTCCTCGGTGCGGCAGCGGTTCATCAGGATGGTTTCGGCGCCGAACATCTCGGGTACTTCTGTCAGTACGCTGGTACCTCCCTGTGCTACCAGCCAATCGCTGAATTCTCCTACCAGCGGGTTTGCAGTAATGCCGCTGAAACCATCGCTGCCACCGCATTTCAAGCCGATGCGCAGCTCGCTGACGGGAACTGTTTCGCGCTTATCCTGACTGGCGATGGCGTAGAGCTCACGCAGGATTTGCATGCCTGCCTCGACCTCGTCTTCTACTTTCTGGGTGACGAGCAGACGGATGCGGTCCTTGTCGTAATCGCCCAGCATCTTCATGAACTCGTCAGGCTGATTGTTCTCGCAGCCCAGACTCAGTACTAATACAGCACCGGCATTGGGGTGCAGGCAGATGTCGCGTAACACCTTGCGGGTGTTCTCGTGATCTTCGGACAGCTGTGAGCAGCCGTAGTTGTGATGCCAGACGTGGATGGCGTCGATGCCCTTGCAGCCTGTCTCCTTGCTCAGCAGGTGAACCAGTCGCTCGGCAATGCCGTTGACGCAGCCTACTGTGGGTACAATCCAAATCTCGTTGCGAACACCGACATCGCCGTTCTTGCGGCGATAGCCCATGAACGTGCGATTCTCGCGCTTGATGCTCAGTTCTTCGTTGACGGGATGATAAGTGTAGTCCAGCGTTCCCGAGAGATTTGTCTTCAAATTGTTTTCGTTCACCCAATCGCCGGCCTTCAGATTCTGACGGGCGTGGCCGATGGGATAGCCGTACTTGATGATGTCTTCACCTTGCTGCACGTCTTTGATGAGTACCTTGTGTCCTGCAGGTGTATCCTGATTGACGGTGATGCTTAATCCGTCAACCTCAATGACATCGCCCTTCTGCTTGGGCTGCAGGCAAACCACCACCGAGTCGGCAGGGTTGATTTTCAGAAATGTTGCTTGTTCCATAGATTAGTATTTTGTTTCGTTTGTCGTTATTTCCTTTGTCTTGTTTGTCGTTATTCTCTTATGACGTTAAAATGAGCGTTTATCCTCTGAATGTACGGCGATAGAAAGCCACGTTCTCCTTGGTCAGAATCTCAATGGGCATGTAGTTGACGGGATTGACCTTCTTCTTAAGGACGATTGCTTCAAAGAGTGACTCAATGCAGGAGTAGCCTTGTCGATAGGCATGCTGGGCAATGAGGAAAGAGATGCTGCCGTCCTTGACGCACTCCTCGTTCTTGGGTACCATGTCATAGCCCATAATCTGAATGTCGCGGCGATTGGAACGAGCCAAGAACTCACCGACGATATGGGCCTTTGAATTGAACGTGATGCAATGGTGTACCTGCGGATGCTTGCTGAAGAACTGCTCCAGGATGTCATCGTAGTTCTTGCGCTGTTCGTCAAGAGGCAGGTTGACTTCCGTAATCTTGATTTTGGGGAAATGGTCGCGCATGTAGTGGCGGAATCCCGTTTCACGGTTCTCCTGTTGCTTCGATGCAACGTTGCCGTCACGCATCTGCTTCATGATCATAATCTCCTTTTCCTTTGAGGCAATGAGCATCAGCATGCGGGCTGCAAAGTAGCCGCTTTGGAATGAGTCTTGACCATAGAATGACAGCGGACGCAGGTCGGGCATGTAGGAGTCGAGAAGAATGAAAGGAATCTGCTTGGCATGCAGTTGGTCGGTGAAGTTGCGTGTCATCTCCAGAGAGGCCGGTACGACGATGACGCCGTCGGGATTGAGGCTCATGCATTGTGACGTGACCTCCTCGAACGTCTTGGCATCGAAACGGCGGTAGTACATGAACTTGACGGAGATGCCGAAGTCGCGACGATGCTCACATGAGGCCATCGCTCCTTCCTCAATCTCTTCCCAATAGGCTTCCGACTCATGTTTTGGAAGGATACAATAAAATGTGTACGATTTGTTGTATGCCAATGCAGAAGCATACATGTTGGGCTTGTAGTCCATCTCCTCCAGCGCCTTGTTGACCTTTTCCAATGCTTTTTTAGACACATTGGGGCGGTTGTGCAACACGCGGTCAACCGTTCCGACGCTGACTCCGGCACGTTCTGCGATGTCCTTGATTCTAATATTTTCCTTAGCCATATATTCTTGTCTGTATATACAGATGCAAAGGTAAAGAAAAAGTTTGATACCGCCAAATTTTCGTTGTGACGAAATCGGTTACGGAATAATTTTATGTGCATTATTTGGCAGAATGGAAAAATAGTCGTAACTTTGCGCTGCAAATAGAATACGATAATCTATAGAACTAAATCAAAACAAGTACAATGGCAAAGATTGTAACATTGGGCGAGATTATGCTTCGCCTTTCCCCGCAGGGAAACGATCGTTTCATTCAGAGTGAATCATTCCGCATCATTCCTGGTGGCGGTGAGGCTAATGTCGCTATTTCTGTGGCTAACTACGGCCATGAGGCATATTTCGTAACGAAGTTGCCGAAGCACGAGATTGGCCAGATAGCAGTCAACGCTATGCGCCGCTATGGGGTAAATACGGACTTCATTGCTCGTGGTGGTAATCGTGTCGGACTCTATTATGCAGAGACTGGTGCATCAATGCGTCCTTCAAAGGTGATATATGACCGTGCTCACAGTGCCATCGCCGAGGCTGATCCTCAGGATTTCGATTTTGATAAGATTATGGAAGGTGCTGCCTGGTTCCACTGGAGTGGCATCACACCGGCTATTAGCGACAAGGCAGCTGAACTGACGCGTCTGGCTTGTGAGGCCGCCAAGCGTCATGGCGTCACCGTGAGTGTTGACTTGAATTTCCGTAAGAAATTGTGGACAAGCGAGAAGGCCATCTCTGTGATGCGTCCGCTGATGAAGTATGTCGATGTGTGCATCGGCAATGAGGAGGATGCTGAACTCTGTCTCGGTTTCAAGCCCGATGCAGACGTAGAGGGTGGTCAGACTGATGCTGCCGGTTACGAGGGTATTTTCAAGCAGATGATGCAGGAGTTTGGCTTCAAGTATGTTGTCTCTACACTCCGTGAGAGCTACAGTGCTACATTCAATGGCTGGAAGGCCCTTATTTACGATGGTAAGGAGTTCTATCAGTCGAAGCGCTATGAGATTAACCCCATTATCGACCGCGTCGGTGGTGGTGACTCTTTCTCTGGTGGTCTGATTCATGGTCTTCTGACGAAAGCCACTCAGGGCGAGGCTCTGGAGTTTGCTGTGGCAGCATCGGCTCTGAAGCATACTATCAATGGCGACTTTAACCTGGTCAGCACCGAGGAAGTAGAGGCATTGGCTGGCGGTAGTGCCAACGGTCGCGTTCAGCGCTGATAAAATGAAGAATTAAGAATGAAGAATGAAGAATTTGCTGCCGCCAATGAAAACCTTTAGGCGTGATGGTTCGACAATTCATATCAAGAGTTATGCTTTTGCAGTCAGAATAGTCAAGATGTTCCTTCATTTTACTGATAATGACTGGAAACTGCAGACCATCTACAAACAGGTTCTCAGGTCGGGCACTTCGATTTCTGCCAATGTGCATGAGTCTGAATTTGCGCAAAGTCCTTCTGACTTCATCTCTAAACTTCATATAGCATTGAAAGAAGCCAATGAAACGATGAACTGGCTGAACATTCTTCATGACACATCTTTTCTTAGTGATAAGGAATTCGAGAGCATGTCACAAGACTGTAGTGAGTTGATTGCTTTGTTGGTTTCATCCATAAAGACAGTAAAGAAAAATAATAACTTAATAAAACAAGGGAGTGAAACAAATGATGAATAAGAATTGTAAGCTCTGTTCTCGCTGAGGCGTAGCATTCTTCATTCTTCATTCTTCATTCTTCATTTAATACAAATGGCAAAGTTTGATAAGATAGCTGTTCTGAAGAAGATTGGCGATACGGGTATGGTTCCCGTCTTTTACAATAAGGATCTGGAGACCTGCAAAAATGTGGTTAAGGCCTGTTACGAAGGTGGTGTTCGTGCCTTCGAGTTTACCAATCGTGGCGATTTTGCCCAAGAGGTGTTCGGTGAACTTGTGAAGTGGGCTGACAAAGAGTGTCCAGAGTTGGCTCTCGGTATTGGCTCTGTTGTTGATGCTCCTACTGCAGCGCTTTACATCCAGTTGGGAGCTTGCTTCGTGGTTGGGCCGTTGTTTAATCCCGATATTGCTCCGGTTTGTAATCGTCGTCTGGTACCTTACTGCCCCGGTTGTATGACTGTCAGTGAGATTGGTAAGGCACAGGAACTTGGTTGCGACCTCACGAAAGTATTCCCTGGTGATGTCGTTGGTCCTAATATGGTAAAAGGTCTGAAGGCTCCTATGCCTTGGTCGAAGATTATGGTGACTGGTGGTGTCGCTCCGGAAGAGGAGAACTTGACGAAGTGGTTCAAAGCCGGTGTCTTCTGCGTCGGCATGGGCTCAAAGCTCTTCCCAAGTGACAAGGTGAAGGCAGGCGACTGGCAGTATGTGACCGATAAGTGCAAGGAGGCACTCGGTTATGTGGCTAAGGCACGCGCTTAAACTGCTGTTAAGCATACTTATTCTTTCAGCTTGTTCACCCTCTGATAGGCAGCAGGTGGACAAGCTGAATTCGCTTTCGTACGCCTATCATTATCGCTCCATCGACTCTGTTGAATCCTATGCTCGTGAGGCCCGACGACTATCTGCTGGCTATAGTGACGGACGGGCTGAGGCCTTGAATAACCTTGCTTTTGTCAGTATCATTCGTATGCGCTATGATGAGGCCAGTACATTGCTGGACTCTATCTCTGGTATTACGGATAATCAGATAGAGCAGCTCATTGCCGATATTCAGCAGATGCGCCTTTGTCAGCGCCGTTCGCGTAATCGTGAGTTCTACGATTTCAGAGAACGGGCTATGGCGGCTTTGAGACGTGTTAAAGAATCGCTGGAGACGCTTACTGACCGTCAACGTCAGCGCCTGATCTATGCTGAATCAGAATTGGCCATTGTCAGTTCTACCTATTATTATTATATAGGCTTGGAGCAACAGAGCGTTGATGAACTGCTGCAGATGCCCGATGAAGTGCATCAGGACACAGCTCAGTTTCTGAATTATCTCTATAACATGGGAGCCGGTGGTATTATCACCGACGGTACAGCTGCCGACATCCGTCAGCAGGAATTCGACTGTCTGATTCGCTGTTTCCAAATAGCCCGTCAAGGTGACTATCCTTATTTTGCTGCCAATGCCCTTGAGGCGCTGGCCGAGCATCTGATGGACCCTGACGACCGCCGGCAGCTGATAGATGATAATCAGCCTGCGCTGCAGTTGATAAATCCTGAAAGAATAGATGAAGAACAGCTGTCTATATGGCTGGCTGATAATGCGTTGGCAATCTTTATGGAGTATGGCGATGTGTATCAAATTGCAGGCGCTTATCGCACGTTGGCTTCTTGTTATCGGGCGATGGGTGACAACGAGTCGGCATTGTTCAATTTAGAGCAGTCGCTTGGTGACACACTCATTCTGCAGGCTCCCGACCTTGTAGCCAGTATCCGTGAGCAGTTGTCTGTGGCTTATGCCGCCATTGATGATAAGCCGTCAAGTGACCACAATCGCAATCTCTATCTGGACCTTCAGGAGCAGACTCGTCAGGACCGTCAGTTGGAGGCCCGTGCAGCACAGTTCGACCGCACCGTGAGTCAGTTGAACTGGATACTTGTTGCGGTAGTGGCTGCCATCATACTGCTGCTTTTTCTGTTGTGGCTTTTCAATCATCTGAACAAAAAACAACGGAAGAATGCCGTGCTTGACGACCTGCTTGAGGAGAAACGTGAAGAGTTGGCCATGAAGCGGCTGCATTTGGAGAAGGCTGAGCGGCTGAACCTGGAACAACGCGCAAAAATATCGCTTGTCAATAGCATTACACCGCTTATAGACCGTATGCTTCATGAGGTGAACCGCCTGAAGGTGCATGAGGCTTCAGATAATCTGGATATTCAAGGAAATAAGGCTGAGGAAGAATCTCAGAAAAAAACTGTCGATGACGAGCGTTTGGAGTATATTCGCGAACTTACCGAACAGATTGAGGCAGACAATACGTTGCTGACACAATGGATACAGTTGCGTCAGGGAGAGCTGAGCCTGCATATTGAGAGTTTTCCGTTGCAGACGGTCTTCGATATTGTAGCGCGTAGCCGTATGAGCTTTCAGTTGAAGGGACTTACGCTTGACGTTGAACCTACTGAGGCCGTAGTCAAAGCTGACCGTATCCTGACGCTATTCATGATAAACACGCTGGCAGACAATGCCAGAAAGTTTACGCCTACAGGCGGACGGGTGGATGTCGCGGCCATAGAGACTGCCGACTATGTTGAAGTGTCGGTCTCCGATACGGGCATAGGTATGGATGAGCAGCAGCTGGCACACGTCTTTGAGCATAAGGTTGAGGGCGGACATGGTTTCGGATTACTCAACTGTAAGGGTATTATTGAGAAATACCGTAAGTTGAGTCAGATTTTTTCTGTTTGCGTCCTTCAGGCAGAGAGCCGGAAAGGGCAGGGTAGCCGTTTCCTGTTCCGTCTTCCTAAGGGAATAATCAGGAGTCTGGTGATAGGTTTGGTTTGCTGGACAATGGGTAGTACCTTTGTGATGGCCAATGTTCAGCAATTGTCGGCTGATGTCATTCTCGGCCATGCTCAGATGTATGCTGATTCTGCCTATTACTCAAATGTTAATGGTCATTATGAACGCACTCTGCTATATGCTGATTCCTGTCGCCAATGTCTGAACGACCTTTATTTGCGTCAGCGTCCTAATGGTCAGGTGCTGTTGGAGAAGCAGGGCGAAGCATCACCGCTTCCGCCTGAGATTCAGTGGTTGCACGACTCCATACAGACCAACTACTCGCTGATTCTCGATATCCGAAACGAAAGTGCCGTGGCAGCTTTGGCTCTTCATGAGTGGCAGCTCTATGCCTACAATAACCGCATCTATACCCAGCTGTTCAAGGAGCTGTCGGCTGACAGCACTCTGCCGGCCTATTGTCGCCAGATGCAACAGTCACAGACCGACCGCACCATCGCCATCATCCTGCTCGTGCTGGTGTTTATTGCCATTATTCCAGCCTACTATTTCCTATATTTGCGCCACCGCCTCTACGATCGCTATATGGCGGAGCGGCAGCAGCGTGAGAATGTGGAGTCGTTGGAAGATGATATCCATCGCGCTGAGCTCGAACTGGCCAATCTGCATGTGTCGAATGCTGTGCTCGATAACTGCCTCTCGACGCTGAAGCATGAGACGATGTACTATCCGTCACGCATCCGCCTGCTGGTAGATCAAGACGATCGTCAGTCGTTGCCGGAGGTGATTGCATATTATCGTGAGCTCTATGGCTTGCTCAGTGAACAGGCACAAGGACAGGTTGAGCGAACGAAGCTGCATCTGACGAAAATTGCGCCAGCTACCCTACGGCTGCCTTCATCGGCGCCTGCCATTTTGGGCGATGAGACGCTGTTGCGCTATCTCTTTGAAATACTGCGTCGTCACAGCAGTCAGCAAGAGCATGACATCAGCTGTCGGCTTATTGATGAGAAATACGTTGAAGTGACGGTTCGGCTTACTGCGCCATTGGCTCCTATAGACCGACTGTTGTGCCGTCAGATACTGCGTGACCACGGAGAAGCTTCTCACCGCCGAGCCTGTAGCATACGCGAGGAACAAATAAATAATGAAACTAACATGATTATCATACTACCTGCTTATGGAAAACTTTAAAGTTATCATCGTCGAGGACGTACCTTTGGAACTGAAAGGCACGCTCGGCATTATCCGTAATGATATCCCTGAGGCCGAAGTTATCGGCACTGCAACTAACGAAGCTGAATATTGGCGCGTACTGAAGCAGGGACTGCCCGATTTGCTGTTGCTCGACCTCGGTCTGGGAGGCTCCACAACCATTGGCGTCGAAATATGCCGTTCGACAAAGGAAATGCACCCCGATGTCAAGGTACTTATCTTTACGGGCGAAATACTGAATGAGAAGTTGTGGGTTGATGTCTTGGATGCTGGTGCTGATGGCATCATTCTCAAGACGGGCGAACTGCTGACGCGCCACGATGTGCAGAGCGTCATGGACGGCAAACAATTAGTGTTCAACGAACCGATACTTCGCAAAATTGTCGAACGTTTCAAGCATGCCGTCAATGCCCAGTTAGCAAAGCAAGAAGCTCTGGTTAATTATGAGATTGATGAATATGACGAGCGTTTTCTGCGCCATCTGGCCCTTGGCTATACTAAGGAGCAAATCACCGGTCTGCGAGGTATGCCCTTCGGTGTGAAGAGTCTGGAGAAGCGTCAGTCCGAACTGATGCGTAAGCTGTTCCCGTCGGGTAATGCCGGTGTAGGTATTAATGCAACGCGATTGGTTGTAAGGGCTCTTGAACTGCGCATTCTTGACATTGACAATTTGGAGCCCGACGAAGAGTGAGGGAATGAAGTTGAAAAGACTGTATAGCTATTTGGTCGTAGGTCTGGCAGTAGCCGAGTTGCTTCTGGTGCTGCTGTCGTGGCTTCTGTCAGCTACGATGACCGAGGGCGTTCACTCCATGTTGTCTGGTGAGGGCGTGCGCTGGTTCTTCGGCTCCTTTGTGTCCGTGCTGTCGTCGCAGTGGCTTGTCTGGCTGCTGCTGCTTTCCATGTCGGGCGGCTGTCTTTGGAAGAGCGGCCTGCTCGATGTGTTCCGTTCTGGCGGTTCTCAGCCTCTTCGTTCATTCTCCTATAGGCAGCGCGTCGCCCTGCGAAGCGCCGCAGTTACTGGCACGCTTTATGTTGTTGTCGTGATGGCCTTGACAGTAGTTCCTCATGCCGTCTTACTGTCTGCCACGGGCCAGCTGTTCCCGTCAGCCTTCAGCCGCGCCCTGGTGCCCATCATCGCCTTTGGCGTGAGCCTTGTGTCTGCGGTCTATGGACTCATGTCGGGCCGTTTCGGAACACTTTACGACGTGGTCAGTTCCCTGTCGTACGGCATTACCAAAACGGCCCCGCTGTTTGTTCTCTACGTGGTGGTCATTCAATTCCTGACCTCACTCAGATTCGTATTCTGCTGACAGATACTTAAGCTCCCTCCATCCTCCCCCATAGGGGAGGCTTCTTTGGCTGTTGGGTTTTGGCTCCCCTCCCTATGGGGGAGGGGTTGGGGGAGAGGCCTTTACAGCGGCCCGAATCCCATGCAGCTCGTGGTGGTAATGGTCGTCAAATTCCCTACACAAGTGTTTGTTGTTTATCCTTTACCAGTCCCTCCACAGTGTTTACATCTTCCGCTGCCATTACAGAATGAGCATTTCCCAGAGCCGTGACATGCTCCACATTCATGATAATGACCTGCAGTACTAGTTATTTTTTCTCCATTGCAATAGTTACATTTCCCTGAACCACGACAGCGGCGGCTTCCGCTGCATTTTCCGCTACCAGCACAGAAACTGCAGCTCTTTGTTACGTTTGAGGACGAACCGCCAGAATAGCCACCGGAGGAGTTCCCATATGTTCCGCTTGTTCCTTGATAACTATTATACGAACCACCTATCTGTCCCGTGTTCATGTTTCCTAATGCGTTGCCAATTGTACTAAGTGCATTGCCTATATTACTCAATCTCTCATTTCGAATTTCTCTTTTGACATTTTTGAGGTTGCTCTTGGCGTTTTCATTGTTTGGATTGACTGTCAAAGCTGCTTCAAAATAAGCTCTTGCGTTCTTCTTGTCACCAAGATTGTCATATAGACATCCGATGTTATTTAATACGAGCGATTTGTAGCCATAGACATTTGTCGGGTCGGCTTGCAGAACCTTCTGATATCGGTCAAATTTTAGTTGTGCCTCTGAATTGGGAGTGTTATATGCCTCCTCGAACAGTTCCTTAACAGTTGGCGTTGATGGAGTACTGCTATAAGTACTGCTTGAAGAACTGTATGAACTGCTGTTTGAATTGTTGCTTGTTTCAACATTAACTGTAAAGGCATTGCCTTGACTATCAAGATCCATGCCTACAGCATAATACCCCTGTGAATTTTCTGAAGTAAAACCATTCGTAGAGTAGAACAGCGACTTATATTGTGGGGCAATGATTTCTTTTCCGTTTACGTCGCATGCGCCCTTCATCTCATTTTTTTCGACACCAAAATATCCTACATGCCCTTGTTGATTATGGAAACATACAAAGGTATAGCCTCTGGAAGGAGAGATAACTTCTTTCCCGTTAATATCGCATGCGCCTGCAAAATCATTTTTCATCACAGTATAATAGCCGCCAATACCATCGCGTGTATGAAAGCATACATTGTCATAGCCCCTACTAAGTGGAATGGCTTCGTGTCCATTTAGATCACAGGCACCTGCATAGTCGTTTTTTCCAACATGAAACTTGCCACAAAAATAGTATAACCTTGTATAACCCCTACTTAAAGGAATCAGAGTTTTGCCTGATTTGTCTTGCACTCCGTAAACACCATTGTCTCGGAGTTGATACCACTGAAAACCATCATCCTCAGTTTTTAGTTCTCTTTCTTGAGCCATCAAACAATAGTTGCCCATCAACAGAGCAAGCATAACAACTAATAGTTTCTGTTTCATATGCATTTTGATTAAAGATTATTGTAATAATAGATTGCTATAATACATACGTAATTCATCTGCAAATATAGCGATTTTTTTTGAAAGTTCCAAATAATTCGCCCCCAAAGTGTACTTTGCATCAATAAATCAATATATTTAAGAGAACGATGGAAGCACTGCTTGTCAAGCTTTACAAGTACGTTCTGAAGAAGATTGTGGAACTGGTGGAGAGGGACAGGATGGTTCTTTCCTGAAAAAACGTCAGAACCCCAAACGCCCCCGTGCGGTGACGGAGGCGTTTCTTCATTTCAGAGGTTTACGGGACCTAGTCCCATACAACTCGTGGTGGTGATGGCCGTGAGGGCAGCCGTCAGCGCTGCAATCACGATTTTCAGCGCTATCTCAATGAATTTGTTCTTCAGTTTCATCGTCGTAGTTTTTGAAAGAAATTTGTGTTGTTTTTCTATTGACAGAAATTACTATAATTGTTATAATTTTGCTGCGCGTGGGTTTTTGACCACAGATTTCGCAGATTCCACAGATTTTCTTGCTGCGCGTTGACTATGCTATTTCTCAGATTTAATTGGATTCCTCAGATTTAGCTGCCGCATGGCAATAATCTGTGTCATCTGTGGTGAATTCTTTTGCGCATGGAATCCGTGAAATCCGACATAATCCCCCAAAATAATCTGTGTCATCTGCGTAATCTGTGGTCGATTTTAGCCCTGGCCGCCGCCCTGCGCAGCCTGCATTGCAGCCTTGTCGGCATCAATGAGCTCCTTGGCCTTCTTGGTCCAGCCCAGTACGGCGTCTTTGTTCAGTTCGGCTGCGGTGTAGTCGCCGGTGGCCACGGCCAGGAGCTTCATGCTCTTCACGGCGTTGCCCGTCTCGATGGGCTGTCCGCCCACGCGCACCGTCTTCGCGCCAATCGTGGCACGCATCACGCCGTAGCGCGAGCAGGGGTTCGACTTCACGGAGGCCTTGAACAGAGCCAGGTTCTCAATCTTCACGGCGTTGCCGTTGAGCGTCAGCTCGCGGATGCACTTCACCATGTCG